>Ga0315536_1000471_pt1 | contig 20155 bp, 16 predicted proteins | sample SalMarSW160230MG_FD_203093 | JGI IMG/M metagenome (GOLD analysis project Ga0315536, IMG submission 203093) | Salt marsh sediment microbial communities from the Plum Island Ecosystem LTER, Massachusetts, United States - Salt Marsh Sediment SW1602-30 ...
TCTTTGAAAATCCTTCAATCAGAACTTCAAACACTTTACCAACATCGCCCTTTTTCGATTTTGCCGAAAGCTTATTCTGAAAAGTTATCATCTCACTCAATCGTTCCGATTTGATCTTTTCAGGTACATCATCCTCAAATTTTCTTGCAGCCCTTGTGCCAGGTCTTTCACTGTACTTAAACATGTATGCAAAGTCGAATCCAACCCATTCCATAAGCGAAAGAGATTCTTTATGATCCTGTTCTGTTTCAGTGCAAAACCCTGTTATCATGTCAGTTGAGAGAGCACAATCCGGAATAATTCTTCGTATGGCGTTCACCCTGCCTTTATACCATTCCCTCGAATATTCCCGGTTCATCAGTTTAAGAATACGGCTGCTCCCGCTCTGGGCCGGCAGATGAATATGTTTGCATAAATTATCGTGCTTTGCTATGGTATAGAGGAGTTCGTCTGAAATATCTTTTGGATGCGAAGTTGAAAACCTTACTCTTAAAAGAGAATTAACCGATGCCACTTTTTCAAGAAGGTTATGGAACTCAACAATCTCACCAGGGTTTTCCCATTTGTACGAGTCAACATTCTGTCCAAGAAGAGTTACCTCCCTGTAACCCATTTCATACAACTCATTAACCTCACGGAGTACAGACTCCGGATCACGGCTTCTCTCTGCCCCCCTTACATAGGGAACTACACAATATGCGCACATGTTATTGCAACCTCGCATTATTGAAACAAAAGAAGATACGCCGTTCTTATCCATACGCACGGGTGCTATATCAGCATAGGTTTCTTCGCGTGATAGCAGTACATTAACAGCCTTATGCCCTGATTCCGCTTCTGAAACCAGTGACGGAAGCTGTCGGTAAGCGTCGGGTCCGACCACAATGTCGACCAGCTGATCTGTTTCAATAAGCTTTTCTTTAAGTCTTTCTGCCATACAACCGATTACCCCTATTTTCAGGTCATTCCTGCGTTTTTTAAGATGGCTGATAGCCTTAAGACGACCCCATATCCGCTGTTCAGCATTGTCGCGGATAGAGCAGGTATTTATCAATATTAATGCAGCATTGTCAATTTCCTCAGTCGCTTCAAACCCGGCATCTGAAAGAATAGATACAACAACTTCACTGTCAGCAACATTCATCTGACATCCGTAGGTTTCTATGTATACTTTTTTTGACATTCCAATAATATTCTGTTAAGAATTCACAGGCGACCGGCTACCGGCTTCCGGTCTCTCACCTCTCACCTCTCACCTCTATTTGGTCGCACAAAAGTATAAAGTATGAATGAGGTATAAAAGAATTATTTAAATTTGCATCAATAAAATAAATATTCAGAGTATGTCAGGTCATAGCAAATGGTCAACAATAAAACGTAAGAAAGGTGCGATAGACGCGAAACGAGGTAAAAAATTTACCAAAATTATCAAAGAGATAATAATTGCAGCAAAAGAGGGAGGAGGTGATCCCGAATCCAATGCAAGGCTGAGACTCGCTGTTCAGAACGCCAAGGGTGCAAATATGCCTAAAGATAATATTGAGAGAGCTATAAAAAAAGCAACAGGTGCGGATGCTGAGAGTTTTATTGAAACATCGTTTGAAGGTTATGCTCCGGGAGGTATAGCCGTTTTTGTGGAATGCCTTACCGATAATAATAACAGGACAGTGGCATCTGTGAGATCAGCCTTTAATAAGTATGGAGGTAGCCTCGGAACTAACGGATCTCTCAGTTTTCTCTTTGAGCGGAAAGGTGTTTTTCTTATTAGAAATGAAGGCTTTAAGCTCGATGATATTGAGCTCGAAATGATCGATGCCGGGGCAGAGGATTTTGAAGTTGATGGCGACATGATAACTGTAACCTGTGCAAAAGAGGATTTCGGAAGTGTTAACAGGAAGCTTAATGACCTTGATATTGAACCTGAAGAAGCCGGACTGAAAAGAATACCAAATGACACTAAACAACTCGATGTTGAATCTGCAAAGAAAGTCTTAAGGCTTATTGATGCACTGGAAGATGATGATGATATTCAGTTTGTTTATCATAGTCTTGAAATGACCGACGAACTGGCTGAATCCCTGGAGTAAATTACGGAGCCGATAAACTGAACTTATTATGAAAAGACTGATTCCTGTACTTATCCTCATTACTTTATTTTCATCATGTAAAAAAAGCAATAGTACAAGCGACTTCATATGGGGAAAATCATATGGCACAGGCTCTGCATTATTTATCAGGACATTACCTGATTCCGGATTAATTGCATGCGGGCAGTCTGATGGCAAACCATATTTAGTGAGGCTTAACAAGGCACTTGGTACTGTGCTTGATATAAGTGCTGATGAGCAGGGTTTATTCAGCTCTGCATGGTGCGATACTTCGGGCTATGTTATTGGTGGAAATATCAATGGCAAGATGTCACTGATGCGATATAGTGCTGATGGAAATAAATTGTGGGAAAAATCTCTGGATGCCGGGTTTAAAATAGATTTTGCTAATATTTTTTATACCGGCTCCGGTCAGCTTCTGGCAATCGGAACGGCAAGCCCCGACTCAGTTAATTCCGGTGCTACAAGTCTGCTTTTCGTAAGGTTTGATACCACCGGACAAATAGTCGCTCAAAATAATCTAAATGAACCGGACTTTATTTCTGCTAATAAGGCAGCAATTGATAATGACGGCAATATTTACCTGGCGTTAACACGTAAATCAGGCAGCTCAGAATCAACTGCCGGGGTAGCGAAATATAATGATCAGTTTCAGAAACTGTGGGAAACAAACCTTTATAATAACCCGGATTTCGGAGCAGCCAGCAGGGCAATAATACTTGATGCTTCAGGGAATATTTATGTTACAGGGAATACAGAATTGTCGACAGCTGATGGTAAATTGAATAATTCATTCGTGGTATCCCTTACCAATAACGGGTCCATCAGGGATGACTGGAAGAAGTATCTGGAGAATTCGAATGAAGGGTCGGCTCTGTTATTTGATAATGCTAATGGTCTCATGATGTTGAACAGGAATTGCTATATAATTAATATATTAAATCCTGACGATGGAGCGGACATTGGAAGAATAAGGATGTTCAGTGTGTGTCATTCTGATGATACCGATGCACTTGGTGAAGATTTTGGTCTTGATTATGAAAATAACATACTGGTTGCAGGATCACTGGGAGGAAGCTTTTTCGTGGCACTAAAATCATCGCAATAGTCGCAAAGTATGAAATTAAATAAGAAAAACAGAAAATCCGTTTTCAATCTGCCGGCGAAATATTATTTTTGCGCCATGATAAGGAAACTTATTTTGTGTTTTGTTATTCTGACCTTTCTTGCCGGTTATAGTCGGGCCCAATCCTTTGTTAAAACATTTGAACTTTTTAAAAGACCGGATATTTATTCAAATACCGGGCAACTGAATATAAATCAGAATAAAGCCATTGACTCTCTCATCAGCCGGTATATAATGGCTAACAAAGACTTAAAGATTGAAAACGACCATTATGGAATGCCGGGCTTCAGAATACAGATTTACAACAGTTCAACAAGAAATGCGAGGGAAGAATCATCCAAAGTTATGGCAGACTTCATAAGTAAATTCCCTGATATTACTCCTTACGCCTTATATGCCCAGCCTGGATATTTCAAAATCAGAGTGGGAGACTTCAGAACCAAGACCGAGGCAATTAAGTTGTTTTTGACTATTAGTAAGGTGTTCCCCGATTCATATATCGTTCCTGATTTTATAAATTTTCCTGACCTGATTAAAAAATAATTATGAGCGACAGGATAAAACACGAATGCGGCATTGCAATGTTAAGATTACGGAAGCCGATGGAGTTTTATATTGAAAAATATGGGACATGGAGCTATGGCCTTCAGAAAATTTATCTGATGATGGAAAAACAGCATAACAGAGGGCAGGATGGTGCCGGACTGGCCGGCATTAAACTTGATGTTCCACCGGGTAACAGGTATATTTTCAGACAAAGATCAAACCTGGCCAATCCTATTAAGGAGATTTTCGGTTTTATTTATGAAGATATAGATAAGGTATCACGCGCTAACAGGGAGGATATTAACAACCCTGAATTTATTAAGGAAAGGGTACCTTTTGCATGTGACATATACCTTGGACACCTGCGCTATGGTACATACGGTAATTATAATATTGATTATGTACATCCGGTAAGTCGTGAAAATAACTGGAAGTCAAGGAATCTCGTAATGGCAGGGAACTTCAATCTTACAAATGTAGGAGAGGTTTTCAGCAGCCTTGTTGCTTTAGGCCAGAACCCTGTTGATTTTTCTGACACGGTAACAATTCTTGAAAATGTAGGACATCGTCTCGATGAAGAAAACGAAAGACTGTTCCGCAAATTCAAGGACGAAGGTTATTCAAAAAAAGAGATATCCCCATTAATAGAAAGAGACCTCGATGTAGCTTCGGTGCTACGAAAAGCAAGCCGTAACTGGGACGGCGGTTATGCAATGGCCGGAATGCTGGGACATGGAGATGCTTTTGTTATGAGAGATCCTTCAGGTATAAGGCCTGCCTATTACTATATCGATGATGAAGTGGTAGTGGTGGCATCTGAGCGTCCTGTTATTCAAACAATTTTTAATGTAAGAACAAATAAAGTCAAAGAGCTTCCTCCTGCCGGAGCGTTAATAATTAAAGCTTCAGGCAAATCTGCCATCGAGAACATCAGGGAAGAAACGGAACTGCGGAAATGCTCCTTTGAAAGGATTTACTTCTCCCGCGGGACGGATAAGGATATTTATAAGGAAAGGAAGAAACTCGGTGAAATACTGGCAACACGTGTTCTTAAAGCTATTGACTATGATCTTGATCATACAGTGTTTTCATATATTCCCAATACTGCAGAAAGTGCATTTTACGGATTGATAAAAGGGGTTGAGGATTACCTTAACCATGTAAAAGTTGATCATATTCTAAGCAGGGGAAAATATCTTTCAAGAGAGGAACTTGAAAAAATTATTCAGCAACGCCCCAGAGTTGAGAAGATAGCTGTAAAGGATGCGAAACTCAGAACATTCATAGCAGAAGATAAAGGACGAGATGACCTGGTTGGCCATGTGTATGATGTGACCTACGGAGTTATCAAACGCGGGGTCGATTACCTGGTTGTGATTGATGATTCAATAGTCCGTGGGACCACTCTTAAAAAAAGCATAATCAGAATTCTGGACAGGCTTGATCCGAAAAAAATAATTGTCGTATCCTCATCACCCCAGTTAAGATACCCCGATTGCTATGGTATAGATATGGCCAAGCTGGGTGATTTTATTGCTTTTAAAGCTGCAGTAGAACTATTAAAAGATACCGGCAGAGAACAAATGATAAAAAAGGTATATGAAAAAGCTTTGAAAGAGCTTAAAAAACCTGTGGAAAAGATAAGAAATGTTGTCAGGGAAATCTATAAACCTTTTACAACTGAAGAGATATCAGCTAAAATATCTTCGATGCTGAAATCGGATGAGATAAAATCGGAAGTTGAAATTGTATTTCAGTCAATAGAGGGACTTCACGAAGCTTGTCCTGGACATACCGGGGATTGGTATTTTACCGGGAATTATCCTACTCCCGGAGGCAATAAAGTTGTAAATCAGTCTTTTATTTATTACGTTGAAGGAAGGAACATCAGGGCTTACTGATTCTGATGTGAGAACCATGTAATTTCAAAATCTTTCTTATAGGAAGCAAGATGCCTGTTTATCTTAGCGACATATATATCTTTCAGTGTTATCATAATGCCGGTCTCTTCTACATTGCCAAATTTGTGATTGATGAAAGTGCCAAAAGTCCGCATGGTTGGGGACAGGTTCATGTAGGCATTAATGAGAGGAGGGATGTTCTCGTTGAGGTTCCTAACTTCTCTTGACAATGTTTTGTAATTCTCTTTATACCTCCAGCTTCTGAAGATTTTTTTCATCTCTTCAACATGAAGATCTATATTGGCTGGCTCGATAGGGGTAACCAGATTGTCAGGATCACTGAAATGTTTATTCAGGAAATAGAGGATCATGTTTCTTGCTTTCTGATTGAAATGAGTGTACATGGTTACCTTCCCGAAAAGATATTTAAGATGGTGATTATCAATTACTATAGCACCGAGGCCATCCCATAAATTATCCAGGGCAAAAAGACTTTTTCTTCCCATGGAGCGCGACTGATAATCGGGGTGAACGAACGACCGGCCAAGTTCCATAAGATGTGGATAATATTTTGACAGAAATTTTTCTGAAAAATGAAAATACGAAGAAGAGGCTAACTTGCTGATATCACAATTTATGCAACCTTTTTCCGGAAAGTAGAAACGATAACCTCCGATTATCTGTTTGTTCTCGGGATCCCATACAATTAACTGCTTCTGAGGATCAACTTCAGCAGTGTCAAACTCATCAATATCAATTTCTTTCCCGGTTCCTCCACCGGCATGGCGAAAAGTCAGCTCCCTGACTCGCCCGACTTCATGCATAAGTGTTGGCGAGTTGTTATTATCGAAGATATAAACCTCGTTATTGCCGTTATTGGTTTTTCGAAGAAGCTTTTCCGGCGTTAATTCAGATATTATCTGATCCTTTGGCAACTGGGCAACAATAGGTTTCATCGATTGTAATACAGGTGGAATGTTTTTTGCGAATTTTCTCTAAAAAAATAACATGCAATTTACTCTTTTTTTCAATTCCGCATTTATCCGGGAATAAATGATTTAAGGTCGTATGTTTTCGTTTTAACCCAATCGGCCCACTCCAATGGCGATTTTGTCTTATCAAATGTTTCCCACGAAATTGATTTACCAAAAACGAGTAATATCTCCTTCTCCTTTTGTTTGAACATCTCATCAGCAAGATAAAGCATTTCAATGTTTGCCTTAATGCCCAGAAATTTCCTGAGATTGGCCAGGTTATAGAAAAAGTCAGAATTCCTGCCTGAGAAATATGCAGGCAGAATATCTCTTTTATGTTGTATGGCTTTAGTTATGAAGCTTTTATGCCATTTAAGATCATTTATAACACCTCTTCTCTTCCTGGAACATAAACCTGCAGGGAAATATAGTATCTGTCCGTCGGAAGCATATGCCTCCTCGATCCTCCCGGCTGCTTCTCTGCCCTGAGCCCCATGTTTGTTCACCGGTAGAAATATACCGGAGAGATTATCTATGCTGGTCAGAATATCGTTAACCGGGAATTTTATATCACTGAAATATTTCGATAACTCATAAATAAATACCAGTCCGTCAAGTCCGCCAAGAGGATGATTGGAGACGAATATGTATCTTCCTGTTGCCGGAATGTTTTCTGAACCGAAAACCTTGTATTTAATATCAAAATGTTTCAGCCCGGCTGCTATCAGATCAGAATCTTTAAGGTGACCCCATTCCCTGAGAAAAACATTCAGTTCATCCTGATGTACAATCCTTTTTAGATATCTGATCAGGAAACCGGGAACCGCCCTGGCAAGGGACGGATTCTTCGAAAACAGAACTTTCTCAACATCAATCTGGGGGGCTGGTGATATATCCTGGATGCTGTTCATGTTTAAGTGGGTATAAAACAAACAAAGCTCAAAATTACCAAAAAATAACATGTCAAACTGACTAAGTGGTTTCAACTTTCAGCATCCTTTCCTTTGAATATACTAAATGTCTTTTAACCTCATCCCCCTAAGGGGGTGAGGTAAAACCAGGAGGGGGGAGATGTCAGCGGAGCTGACAAGGGGCTTTTACTCCCAAAACTGCTAATACTTTTGGAAGACACGATGTAACTGACAACACCCTTATGCATTTTTAGAACCTCGAAAATCTCCATGAAATCACCATACAATGGGTAAAAGTTATTAACAAACTTTAAAAAAAAGTGGAGTAAAGTGGAGTAAAGTGGATATTTTTTACTTATTTTAGCCTTTTATTTAGAAAAGCGAGGATGGCCACATTCATAGGTGATTACACGTGCAAGGTGGATGTCAAGGGGAGGTTGATACTCCCGATGGCATTCAAAAAGCAGATGCCTGCTGATGCACAGGATCATTTTGTAGTACGTAAGGATATCTTCGAAAATTGCCTTGTTCTCTACTCAATTGAAGATTGGAACAGGCAGCTGGATAAGATCCGGAAAAGGATGAATCCTTATAACCGTGAGCATAACAGGTTCATCAGGAACTTCTTCAAAGGGACTGCTGAGCTCTCGCTTGATAACAACAACCGCCTGCTGATTCCGAAAAAACTGATGGATCTTATCGGTGCTGAAAGGGATGTTGTTCTGGCAGGCCAGGACGGGAGGATTGAGTTATGGGCAGCTGATATTTATAACAAGATTGACATGCCTGCTGAAGATTTTGCGAACCTGGCTGAAAAACTGATGGGTGGAAGTATAAATGAGTCTGAAGCATAATGGTTTACCATATTCCCGCACTGCTCAATGAGAGTATTGCCGGGCTGAATATCCGGCCTGACGGGATTTATGTCGATGTTACATTCGGAGGAGGAGGGCATTCTATGGAAATTCTAAAACGGCTTAATAAAGGAAGACTTATTGCCTTCGATCAGGATGAAGATGCAAGGGAGAATGCACCTGACGATAGCAGGTTTCTGTTCCTTGATCAGAATTTCCGCTTCCTTAAAAACAATCTCAGGTATAATGGCATTGAGTCAATTGATGGTCTGATAGCTGACCTGGGTGTCTCTTTTCACCAGTTTGATGAACCTGAGAGAGGTTTCACATTTCGTCAGGATGCCCCGCTGGATATGAGGATGAATAAAAATGGAAGTGTTACAGCATCTCATCTGCTTCAGACACTGGATGAAACAGCTCTCGCAAATCTGTTTTACAGATACGGTGAACTAACTAATTCAAGAAGGATTGCAAAAGAAATTGTTACTGCAAGGGCAATCAAAGCTCTGGTGTCTGTCAATGATATTGTCGATGCCATAGGCAGGCTTGCCCCTGTCAGGCAGGAGCATAAATTCTTTGCAAAGGTATTCCAGGCTTTAAGAATAGCTGTAAACCACGAAATTGATTACCTGAAGGAGATGTTGGAACAATCTCTCTCCGTACTTAATCCGGGGGGCCGCCTTGTGGTAATAACTTACCAGTCGCTTGAAGACAGGGTAGTTAAAAATTTTATGCGAACCGGCAATTTTGAAAGGGAGGAGAAGAAGGATTTTTATGGGAATGCCATAACACCTTTCAGACTGATTAACAGGAAAGGGACTACTCCCGGTGAGGAGGAGATTGCTGTTAATAACAGGGCCAGAAGTGCACGATTAAGGATAGCCGAAAAGATCTGATATATGGCAGAAAAGAAGGAGAATACAAAAAAACAGGCTAAGACCGGTAGCTTCATGAAAGAACTGCTGAGCGGGAGTATGGTTTCAGAAAAAATCATACTTAAGAACCTTGGCTATATTGCTCTGATTACCCTGTTGGCTGCTTTTTATATCGGTAACCGGTTTCATGCTGAAAAAATTACAAGGGAAACTGCAAAACTGCAGACTGAAGTTAAAGATCTAAGGGCTGAGGCTCTTTCAATTTCGGCAGATCTGATGCATGTAAGCAGGCAATCTGAAGTGATCAGAATGATAAAGGAGAAAGGGCTCAACCTCGAAGAGCTGAAGACCCCTCCTTATAAGCTTATTGTAAATAAATAGATGATCTGATGGCAGTAAGAGATGAAATAGTATGGCGCAGCGGTGTTGTATATTTTGCAATAGCACTGATTGCTGCTGCTCTCCTCATCAGGATCCTTATTCTGCAATATGTACAGCATGGCAAATGGGCCGCCATGAGTGAGAAATATGTATTTAAAACAGCGGAAATGCCTGCCAACAGGGGAGATATACTCGCAACTGACGGACGTCTGCTCGCCAGTTCGGTACCATACTATACAATCTACATGGATACCCGTAGCACAGGTATGTCGGGCGATACATGGTCAAATGGAATAAACGGGTTATCAGAAGGTCTTTCCAGGTTACTTGGAGAACGATCTGCTGCAGGTTGGAAACAGCTTATAACTGATGCCAGGAGGAAAGGCGACCGATATTTTTTAATTAAACGAAAGGTTGACTACGAGACTCTTAAAAGACTCAAATCATTGCCTATTTTCAGAGAGGGTCAGTATAAGGGAGGAATGGTTACCCAGGTCGAGAACATGCGAATACTTCCCAATTATGGACTGGCAGCCCGCACAATCGGATATCTTAATCAGGGTAGCAATGGAACAGAAGTTGGCATCGAAGGAGCCTTCGACAAGGACCTGGCAGGGAAAAACGGTGTGGCCGTGGAACAACGTCTGACAGGCGGCGACTGGATAACGGTGGAAGGTGCTAATAGTGTGGAATCAAGAGACGGAAATGATGTTAAAACTACTCTCGATATCGATCTGCAGGATGTCGCCACGACAGCCCTGCTGAATCAACTGAGAAAAAATAATGCTGATCATGGCTGTGCTGTTCTGATGGAAGTGGCAACTGGCGATATAAAAGCCATTGCAAACCTTGAACTGGGAGGTGATGGAGATTATCACGAAACATATAACTACGCAATTGCCGAGAGTACTGAACCAGGATCAACATTTAAGCTGCCTTCGCTCATGGCAGCTATTGAAGATGGCGTTATTGATACCGGCGATATTGTTGATACCGGAACCGGAAGCGTGAAGTTTTATAACAAGATAATAAGGGATACAAAAGAGGAAGGATATGGCAAACTAACTGTTAAACAGGTATTTGAAAAGTCATCAAATGTTGGTACATCCAAACTGATCTATGATCATTACAAAGACAAGCCGAAAGATTTTGTGAACCGGCTTTATGCGATGAGACTTAATGAGAAGCTTAATCTTCAGCTCAAGGGTGAAGGGACGCCTCTTATTCGATACCCGGGCGATAAACTCTGGTCAGGACTTTCTCTTCCAATGATGTCGCATGGCTATGAAGTACAGTTGACTCCATTGCAGATACTCACTTTCTATAATGGAGTGGCCAATGACGGGAGGATGATGCGCCCGAGGTTTGTAACCGGGATCCTTCGGAACGGTAATATTATTAAGAGTTATGATCCTGAAGTTATTATCAACTCTCTTGCTTCGCGTTCCACAATCAGGAAAGCCAAAAAGATGATGGAAGGTGTGGTGGAACAAGGAACAGCAACAAACCTTAAGAATGCCAACTATAAGATAGCCGGGAAAACAGGGACAGCCCAGATAGCAAGAGGCAAGAGCGGTTATCGGCAGGGCGTGCGTATGTCATACCAGGCTTCTTTTGTAGGATATTTTCCCGCAGAAAACCCGATTTACTCATGCATTGTGGTCGTTAATTCTCCCTCGAACGGTGTTTATTACGGAAACATTGTGGCGGGAACAGTTTTCAAAGAGATCTCTGATCGTGTTTATGCCACAAGATTTTTCCGCGACTATAATCCTGAAAGTAAAGATGATATAAAACCTTCGGCCCCGGAAGCCGGTAATGGATACCGGGCTGATATAAATTCGGTTCTAAGAAACCTGGATGTCAGATACAGGCGGACGGCTGATGATGACTGGGTGGCTACACGCGAAAATGGAGATACAATAAGGCTGGCAAATGTAAAGATTGAAAAGGGGCTTATTCCTGATGTAAGGGGAATGAGCCTGAGAGATGCACTTTACCTACTAGAGAGCTGTGGCCTGAGAGTGAAAATAAACGGGAAGGGGAAAGTGCGGAGACAATCGCCGGAACACGGCGCGAGGTATTTTGATGGTACTATTGTTACCCTGGATATGAATATGTGATATGAAGCGGATTGATGAAATATTAAAGAATATCGAGGTCGTTTCTCTGAACGGGACAACAGACAGCTTAATATCAGCTATTGTGTTCGACTCACGTAATGTTACTGAAGGATCTCTTTTTGTTGCTGTAAAAGGTAAAAAATCTGACGGGCATAATTTTATTTCAGACGCCATCAGGTCAGGTGCACCTGCTGTAATCTGTGAGAATTTACCTGATAATCGAGAAAGCAATATATGCTGGATAAAGACAAGAGATTCAGCTAAAGCTCTGGGACAGGCTGCAGCGAACTTTTACGGTAATCCTTCATTATCTCTCATTCTTGTAGGTGTAACAGGAACAAATGGGAAAACGACTATTGCCACACTTCTTTACAGGATGTTCATGAAGCTGGGATATAAATGCGGACTCTTCTCAACAGTCTGCAATTATATCAATAGCAGGGAATTGCCGGCTACGCATACAACTCCCGATCCTGTCCAGCTCAACCGTCTGCTGGCCGAGATGGTGGAATCTGGCTGTGATTATGCATTTATGGAGGTCAGCTCTCATGCTATTGATCAGCAACGCATTGCAGGATTGAATTTTGCAGGAGGTATTTTTACCAACCTGACACATGATCATCTCGATTATCATTTAACATTTGACAATTACCTGGCTGCAAAGAAAAAGTTCTTTGATTCTCTTCCTGAAGAATCATTTGCCCTGGTAAACACCGATGACAGGAATGGCAGGGTAATGCTTCAGAACTGTAAAGCCATGCATTATACATTTTCAGTGAGGACGATGGCCGACTTCCGCTGTAACATCATTGAACAGGGTTTTGAAGGTATGGCTTTAAAAATTCAGGGGGAAGAGGTATGGACAAGATTCATAGGTGATTTTAATGCATCAAACCTGCTGGCTGTATATGCAGCATCTGAGCTTCTTGGTGCATCAGGAAAAGAGATAATGACGGTTCTCAGCGACCTCTATTCGGTTCCCGGCAGGCTTGAAGTGATTAAATCAAAAGGAGGCATCTCAGGAATTGTCGATTATGCCCATACTCCTGATGCCCTTTTGAATGTGATTGGTACAATAAATAAAATCAGGGAAGGCGGTGTGCAACTGATAACTGTTGTCGGAGCAGGTGGCGACAGGGATAAGACAAAACGCCCGAAAATGGCAGCTATATCTGCAGAAGGGAGCACGAAAGTTATTCTTACATCCGACAACCCGAGAACTGAGGATCCTGAAAAGATCCTCGACGATATGGAAACAGGAATAACCCCTGACCTGAAAAGAAAGACATTAAGGATTGCAGACAGAAGAGAAGCTATAAAAACAGCTGTTATGCTTGCCAATGCCGGTGATGTTATTCTGGTTGCCGGTAAAGGACATGAAACATATCAGGAAATAATGGGGGTAAAATATCATTTCGACGACAGAGAGGAACTAAAAGCTGCCTTATTACTTAAATAAACCGATAAGAGATGTTTTATTATTTGTTCAAATATCTTCATACACTTAATGTTCCGGGGGCAGGAGTATTTAATTACATCTCTTTCAGGTCGGCCATGGCTGTTATCACTTCCCTTATTATCTCTCTTCTCATAGGTAAATGGATAATACTTCTGCTTCAGAAAAAACAGGTCGGAGAAGTTGTCAGGGAACTGGGGCTGGAAGGACAGTACAGAAAACAGGGAACCCCTTCAATGGGCGGTATAATAATCCTTGCATCAATTATTATTCCTACTCTGCTATTTGCAAAACTTGAGAACATATATATCGTCCTGATGCTGATAACTACCATATGGCTTGGTCTTATCGGCTTTTTGGATGACTATATCAAAATATTCAAAAAAAACAAGGAAGGGCTTGCAGGCAGATTTAAGATACTTGGTCAGATCATCCTGGGTATTATCGTGGGACTGACTCTTTTTTTCAGTCCGCAGGTCAGAATTGTAGAAAAAGTAAATGTTGCCAGCCTTACATTAAAAGACAGGCAGGAGATGATCAATCCTTCTGTGCAGATCCCTTCGCAGGGAGAAATAAATATGGAAAGGAAGTCAACAAAGACCACCATCCCATTCATTAAGAATAATGAATTTGATTATTCATGGCTGGTGTCATTCATTAACGAAACTCACAGACGTCCTTTCACATGGATTGTATTTGTGATAATTGTAATTTTCATCGTTGCATCTGTTTCAAATGGGGCTAATCTTACTGACGGTCTCGATGGACTGGCGACGGGCACATCAGCAATAATAGGCACCGCGCTTGGGATACTGGCGTACCTTTCGAGTAACCTCATTTATGCCGGCTATCTGAATATTATGTACATACCAAATACTGAAGAACTGGTGATCTTTGCCAGTGCTTTTATCGGTGCAACTATCGGGTTTTTATGGTATAATTCATATCCTGCCACAGTATTCATGGGCGACACAGGCAGCCTGGCACTCGGAGGCATAATTGCAGTTTTTGCAATAGTAATCAGAAAGGAACTTTTGATACCGATTCTTTGCGGGATATTCCTCGTGGAGAACCTATCTGTTGTGATGCAGGTTTCATGGTTTAAAAGGACAAAGAAAAAATATGGTGAAGGCAGGAGGATATTCCTTATGGCTCCGCTTCATCATCACTATCAGAAAAAAGGGTACCCGGAACCTAAGATTGTAATACGTTTCTGGATTGTGGCAATAATACTTGCTGTAATAAGCATTGTAACACTCAAGATCAGGTAATTGTATGAAGAAGAAGATTGTAATACTGGGAGCTGGAGAAAGTGGTGCAGGATCGGCAATGCTGGCACGGAAACATGGATTTGATGTGTTTGTATCTGATAACGGGCAGGTAAAACAGGAATACAGGAAAATGCTTGATACTCATAAAATTGAGTGGGAGGAAGGGAAACATACCGGGAAAATTATCCTCTCAGCAGATGAGGTTATAAAAAGTCCGGGCGTACCAGAGAATGCTCCAATGATTATCAGCCTGCGCGAAAAAGGTGTCCCTGTAATATCGGAAATAGAATTTGCAGGAAGATATGCTGAAGGCATAAAGATCTGTGTAACAGGTAGTAATGGTAAAACCACCGTGACAAATCTGATATATCACATTCTAAAAAAAGCCGATAAAAATGTGGCAATGACGGGCAATGTAGGGAACAGTTTTGCCCTGGCAGTTGCTGAAGGCTCATATGACTATTATGTTATTGAACTAAGCAGCTTTCAGCTTGACGGTATGTATGAATTCAGGGCTGATATTGCCATTCTGATGAATATTACCCCTGATCACCTCGACAGGTATGGTTATAAACTCCAAAATTATGTCGATTCAAAATTCCGGATTATACAGAATCAGAAACCTTCTGATTTCCTGATCTTTTGGGAAGGCGATCCAATAATTAGAAGTGAATTGTTGAAAAGAAAGCCTGAAATGACCCTTCTTCCTTTTTCCGATGAGATAAAGGAAGGAATGACAGCATATATTGAAAATAGTGAATTAATAATTGATTACCCTAATAAAACCAACCTTATGACCATTCATGAATTGGCACTTAAAGGCCGTCACAACACTTATAACTCAATGGCAGCAGCTATTGCAGGGAAAGTCCTTAATATCCGCAAGGAGGTAATAAGGGAAAGTCTCGCTGATTTTCAGGGAGTAGAACACCGGCTCGAACCGGTAATAACTGTTTGCGGCATCGATTTCATTAACGACTCAAAGGCAACTAATGTAAACTCAACATGGTATGCTCTTGAGTGTATGGAAGATGAAATAGTCTGGATTGTCGGGGGAGTTGATAAAGGGAATGATTATGCAGAGCTTTTCCCACTGGTGAAGAGAAAGGTAAGAGCAATAGTATGCCTGGGGAAGGATAACAGAAAAATAGTTGAAGCCTTTAAGGATAAGGTTCCTACTATAGTTGAAACGACATCAATGGAAGAGGCGGTGAGATCTTCATATTATCTCGCGAAAAAAGGAGAAACTGTATTGTTATCGCCTGCCTGCGCAAGCTTTGATCTGTTTAAAAATTATGAGGACAGAGGGCGTCAGTTTAAAGAGGCAGTCAGAAACCTTTAATAATTGAGAAAAATGCAACAGGGCTGGCTGACAAAGACATTCAAAGGGGATAAGGCTATATGGGGTCTTGTTGCTCTTTTTATAGTATATTCCCTGTTGGCTGTATACAGTTCATCTGTGGGCGTAGCCTTTATGAAATATGGGGGCAATACAACCTATTTTTTAAGGAGTCAGATTTTCATGCTTGCACTCAGCCTGGTTATAATTGTGGTTGTTCATTACCTCCCCTACAGGATATATTTCTCAATGGCCGGGCTGATACTGATAGGGTCTGTCGGACTGCTAATCCTAACTTTTGCTTTCGGCTCAAGAGTAAACGAAGCTACTCGCTGGCTGTTAATACCAGGAACCGGTTTCAGGCTGCAGACATCCGATGTCGCCAAGGTTGCCCTTGTAATTTACCTTGCAAGGTCTCTTGCCAAATACCAGAAAGATCTTAAGAATTTCATGGTTGTAACAAAATATTTCATATTTCCTGTTGCTGTAGTCTCAGGTCTTATTCTGCCTGAGAACCTTTCAACAGCCGTTATGGTATTCGTAATCAGCATGATAATAATGTTCATAGGCAGAGTACCTGTCAAATTTCTTCTGGCATATATGGGTATGGCTGTGGTTGTGATACTGCTGTTTGCAATGTTGCTTACCGTTATAAAAAAAGATAACAGGGTAGCGGTTTGGAAGAACAGGATCGAAAATTTTATCTCAGGGAAAGCTGATGACGACGGTGATTATCAGGCGAACCAGGCTAAAATCGCAATTTCAACAGGAGGACTATTCGGGAAAGCTCCCGGGAAGAGCACTCAGCGGAATATGCTTCCCCAGTCGAACTCTGACTTTATTTTTGCCATCATAACTGAGGAATACGGTCTGCTATTTGGTGCTGTTCCACTAATACTGGCGTATATGATACTCTTATTCAGGGGGATCACCATTGCCAGGAAATGTGAAACAGCCTTCCCTGCATTCCTGGTCATGGGATTGATAGTGATGATAGTTGTACAGGCCATGATAAACATGCTTGTAGCTGTAGGACTTTTACCCGTTACCGGGCAGACACTCCCGATGGTAAGCTGGGGCAGGACATCGGTACTTATAATGAGTTTTTCCATAGGAGCAATCCTGAGTGTAAGCCGGGTGGTTAACGCAAGGATTAAAAATGAGGAGCTCTCCGAAGAGGAGATCTCTGATGAAGGAGAAAGAATTTATGAACCTGCAAAGACATAAAAGGGTGATTATAAGCGGAGGAGGTACCGGAGGACATATCTTTCCGGCTATTTCCATTGCCAATGCTCTCAGGAAAATTGAACCTGAGATTGAGATTCTCTTTGTAGGTGCCGAAGGAAGAATGGAGATGGAGAAGATCCCGGCAGCAGGCTACAGGATAATTGGATTACCAGTAGCAGGCATACAAAGAAGACTGTCATTTAAGAATATTAAAGTACTTATTAAACTCTTAAAAAGCCTTAGACTGGCAAAAAAGGTGATAAAGGAATTTGAACCGGATGTTGTTGTAGGTGTTGGTGGATATGCCAGCGGTCCGGTGCTGAGAAAGGCAGGGGAACTGGGAATACCGACCCTGATACAGGAACAAAACAGTTATGCAGGTGTTACCAATAAATTGCTGGCTAAAAAAGCCTCAAAAATATGTGTTGCGTATGACGGTATGCACAAATATTTTCCACTGGGAAAGATAATAAAAACCGGAAATCCTGTAATGCATAGTACTGATAATCTTGAAAATTTAAAGGACGAAGCCCTCTCGTTCTTCAATCTTAAAAAGGGCTTTCCTGTTATTCTGGTTCTCGGAGGATCGCTTGGAGCTGGAAGTATTAATAAAAGCCTGAAGGACAATATTGGTAAGCTTAAAGATTCTGATTGTCAGTGGCTCTGGCAGACAGGAAAATATTATTTTGAGAATGTTAATGCACTGGTTTCTTTATCATTCACCGATAATATATCAGTGCATGATTTCATCGACAGGATGGACTATGCATATGCTGCGGCAGATATTATTGTATCCAGGGCAGGAGCAGGAACCATTTCTGAACTATGCCTTGTAGGGAAACCTGTTATACTTGTCCCATCACCCAATGTTGCAGAAGACCATCAGACAAAGAACGCACGTGCACTTACTGAAAGAGAAGCAGCTATGCTAATACCAGATAAAAAGGTAGTTAAGACACTTGTGATTGAAGCTATAAAATTAATTGCTGATAAAGAAAAAAGAGACAGGCTTTCTGAAAATATCCTGAAGATGGCCGATAGAAATGCTGATATCAGGATAGCAGAGGAGGTGCTAAAACTTGCAGGAAGATGATTGATTTCAAAAATACGGATAGGATTTATTTTGTTGGTATCGGCGGTATCGGCATGAGCGCTCTTGCTTTGTACTTTGCAAAAGGCGGATACACTGTTGCCGGGTACGACAGAACCGAGACCAGGATTACTCGTTCACTTTATGAAGCCGGTTGCAAAGTTTTGTACCACGATGATGTTTCTCTTTTACCGGATCCCTTCATCGATTTATCACAAAAAAACATGGTAATAGTTGTTTATACTCCTGCAATTCCTTCTGAAAACATGTTACTCTCTTATTTCAGAAAAAATGGTTACAGGATATATAAACGATCGGAAATCCTGGGAGAAATTTCTGAAAATACCGATACACTGGCAGTAGCAGGGACACATGGAAAGACTACAGTCTCAACTATGATAGCTCATTTATTGAAGCAATCACATGTCGATTGTTCGGCATTTCTTGGAGGAATATCGAAGAATTACAACTCAAACCTTCTTCTGGGAGAAGGCAAATATACTGTAATGGAAGCTGATGAATTCGACAGGTCATTTCATCGTCTCAATCCTCTTATGGCTGTTGTCACTTCCCTTGATGCTGATCATCTTGATATCTATGGCAATCAGGCAAATATGATAATTGCCTATAACGATTTTTGCAACAGGATACGACCGGGAGGAACACTCGTTGTTAACTGTAAAATAAAAAAGGAAATTATTGTCCCTGAAGGGATAACCTGTTTAACTTATGGAATGATGCAAGATGCTGATTACCGTGCAACGGATATAGTCCATGAGAAAGATTATTACAGGTTTACCCTTGAAACACCTACCGGGAAAATTGAGGATCTTCATTTCGCATTTCCGGGAATAATTAATATAGAAAATTTTACAGCTGCTATTTCTGTAGCCCTGATGTGCGGTGTAACTGAAGAAGAGATCAGAAAAGCTATAATCCTGTTCCGCGGAGTTATGAGGAGGTTCGATATAAGGATCAACAGGACGGATATTGCTTATATCGATGATTATGCACATCATCCTGAAGAAATCAACGCATGTATAGAATCGGTGAAGGAGTATTTCAAAGACAGGAAAATCACCGGGATATTCCAGCCGCACCTGTTTTCACGTACACGTGACCACGCTGCCGGGTTTGCCAGGATACTCGACAAGCTGGATGATGTAATTCTTCTCCCGATATATCCTGCGCGGGAAAAACCTCTTGAAGGCGTGACGTCGGAGTTGATTTTTAATAAGATGAAATTAAAGTCGAAGAAATTGATGCGAAAGGAGGATATTCCGGATAAGCTGGATGTGGATAAGCTGGATGTCCTGCTTACAATAGGAGCAGGCGATATTGACACTCTCGTGGAGCCTATCGAGGAAAAAATTAAAATGAAAAAAGAAAGATGAGAAAGGTGTTCAAAATATTATTGATCATTCCTGCATTATACCTTATTGCGATACCTGTTTTTCTTGCCATGTCGACAGGTTCGAGGAGGTGCACCGGGATATCAATTGATATAAAAGATTCTGCTGATTATCATTTTGTTACAAAGAGGCAACTGCTAAATCTTGTTTACAGCAGTACAGGTAAAATACTGGGACAGCAATTTAAAGACCTCCCATTCGGCGACATTGAAAGCAAACTTGGTGATCTCAGAGAGCTGAAATCGGCAGAGGTGTATATGGATATTGGAGGGACTTTGCATGTTTGTGTAGATCAGCGAAATCCTGTCATGAGGGTGATGCCCGAAAGCGGAGGGGACTATTTTATTGATGAAGATGGCATTGTGGTAAGGAAAAGAAACCTGTACAATCCTAGGTTACACATCGTTGAAGGCAATGTAAATATCAGTTCTGCAATGCTTAACGGAGTAAGTGTTCTTGACACAAGCATAAAGAATACGATACTCAGGGATATTTATTACCTGGTCGATTATATAAACAGTGACAGGTTCTGGTCGGCTCAGATCGATCAGATATATGTTG
>Ga0315536_1000474_pt1 | contig 20090 bp, 16 predicted proteins | sample SalMarSW160230MG_FD_203093 | JGI IMG/M metagenome (GOLD analysis project Ga0315536, IMG submission 203093) | Salt marsh sediment microbial communities from the Plum Island Ecosystem LTER, Massachusetts, United States - Salt Marsh Sediment SW1602-30 ...
CGATACTGATTATGAGGAGTTTGTTTTCATCCTTTGCGTGCTTTAATGCCTCTTCACCCCATGGATACCAATCTACGGGATTGTGAGCATGAAGCAGCAGATACGGGCTGCTTTCATGAATCAAACGATTCGTGTATTGATCACCCTCCATGGCCAACTCCATTTTTTGGCCTGCCTGATAAGAAATTGCAGACAAACTCAGGATCACATACAAAAAGACAATCTTTTTATAAAATCGTTTCGGTTCGTAAATCCGAAAATTGCAGAACAACCACTTTCGATCAACCATTTTCATCTCCCGAATAAAATGAATATGCTGGGACCATGCTCTTATCAATAAAAAGAGCCTTTTTAAGGAGAAATCATTTGAATACGAAATTTTTTTACAAGCTGCACTGGATGATAAGATTCCTTGGCTCTTCTCAAACCCGGCTCTCCCATATCCTGTTCACGATTAATGAAACGAACTTCATTCCACTGCTTCTCACAGAATTGCTGATTGGTTACGGTAAACATTTCCGGAATTCGTGGATCGACTTTTTCCACATGAATGACGGCCGTCTTTTCATTCAACATTTCACCCAGCGCAAAACCTTCTATCCGATTATTGACAAAAATCACTCCCCCCATGATCTGAAGTTTTTCAAAATTTAATAACGCTTCATTCACAGCATGAAATTCCGCCCTTAAAACAGTCCGCTTTTGACACTCACGCCAGTTGCACCATTCCTTGAGCACTCGCATGCACATATCCACATGCCCGGATATCATTGGCTCGTACTTGTATTCATGTTCCCGTATGAATTTATTGATTCGATTTTTTTGACCGTGATATTTTCGGCCCATTAGATCAATAAGATTGCGTGCAAGGTACAGATAGTCAAAATGATCGCGAAGCGGCTCTATTAAAAAGTCCTTCTGTCCCTCGATCTCTTGAACGAGCCTTTCGTCCGCTTTTTCAATACTGGGTTCGGGCTGCTGTTTTTCGGACCGAAGCCACTCCAGAATCATCCAGGCAACTGAAAGGCGTGGAGACGGACCGATCGGTTGAAGAAAATAGTACCCCCAGCCCATTGGATTGCACAGTATCAGAAGCCAGTCCTTATAGACGGACCACTGATATTGATAATAGGAGCGCCACATAAAAAGATTGGTAAATGTAAATTCGGAAGTTAAAGGCTGATACTTCCAGAACACTTTCTGCATCAAATCACGGTCTTCAATTTCAATCGGTTTAAATTCGGGGAAAATGGGGTATTGACTCACAAATGGTCCCTTATTTTTCTCCATCCCGGGATAATAACGAATGAGAACGAATTTGTTTTGAATATTTGATTGCCATGCGGATGGCTTCCACCATGCTGATTTCATTGGCCATGTTTTTTCCTGCGATATTGAAGGCTGTTCCATGATCCACGGAGGTGCGAAGAAAGGGAAGGCCCATGGTCAGACTCACGGTCCGGTGAAAATCGAGCGTCTTTGCGGCGATATGCCCCTGATCGTGATACAGAGAAAGCACGGCGTCATACTGACCCGCATTCGCGAGGTAAAACACACTGTCCGCCGGGATAGGGCCCTCAACCTGGATATTTTCTTTTTTTGCTTTCTCCACAGCCGGACGAATCTCCCGAATTTCCTCTTCTCCCATCATGCCTTCTTCACCGCCATGGGGATTCAAAGCAGCAACCGCCAATTTGGGATGATCCATTCCAAGTTGTTCCAAATGGCCCATACAAACAAGAATACTTTGATAAACTTTATCCGCTGTGATCGCATCGGCCACATCCTTCAAAGGCAGGTGCCTAGTCAGAAAGAAAATACGGAGGTTGTCCACCCAAAAAAGTGTGGTTGAAACAGAAGACTTTGTTTTTGCCTGTAAAATAGCCGTATGGTCGATGTATGGACAACCGCCTTTCCGAAGTGCCTCCTTCTGAAGGGGGGCTGTGGTAATCCCGTCGATGTCCCCGCGCATCGCCCATTCAATGGCCATTGTGATATAAGTATATGCGGCTTTCCCGTACAATCCATCTACGAGACCGAACGCTACCGGTTCCCTGAGTATACGGCCCGGAACAAGATGGAGAACGGGTTCTTTGAAATGGGCATCCTGCAGTGAACTGATTTCCACAATATCGATATGTTTTCCAGTGATATCCGATGCCTGCTCAAGAACCACCCTGTCTCCGAAAACAATGATATTGGCCTCTTTTAAAAGAGGGTGATTGGTCATTGCCTTGATAATAATTTCCGGACCGATTCCTGCCGGATCGCCAAGCGTGACACCGATAACAGATTTTTTATGGGATACGTTCATATTCGCTATAATAAGTTTGACACCCTATTTTTTCAGACTTCACTTAACTTCGACAGTCAGCATCTCCGATATCTCGCCTTGATTTCCCGTACTTTCGATCAATTTCCCCCGGCCGCTGACTGCCGAAACACGATAGTAATAGGTACTGCCGGAATCCACCTGCACATCATAAAATTTTGGAAGCTGCGGAGTTGCAATCATATTTCCCGATTTTCCGTATTCCGGAACAAATTCCGGTGTCGTCCCCCTGTATAATAAATAATAACTCGCCCCATCGACCCGGTTCCATCGCAGATGAACTCCCTTTTTTCCCTGAAACGAAGCTGACAGACCGCGGGGTTTTGACGGACTGGACACCGGAAAAATAGAAGCCTTTATAAACCACAGATCATCCTCATATTCTGTGGCGCAGACAGCCATCCGGTCTTTTCGAATCGGGAAAAGTGAAGGGTGCATTGCATCCACGAGCCGATCCGTGACACTTGCTTCCTGTTCCCAGCTAATGCCGCAATCATAACTTCTGGAACAGCTGATGCCTTCCGGTGATGTGTCGTTGTAGATGCAGAAAAGGGTTCCTTCGGAATTGAGAGTTAGATCGTAATTCCACCCGTAAATTGACGAACGCTGAATCGGTTGCCAGCTTTCTCCGGTATCTTTCGAAACTGAATAATACAAATAGCCATCTTCACGGCCGGCTTCCATCATACAGAGAATATCTTTGTTCGTTGTCTGGACAATCACAGGATTCCGAAAATTTACCTTCGTACTATTTTCTTCGGTAATGACATGAAACCTGTCCCAGTTTTCTCCCCTGTCCTGGGAAACAAGTACCAATATTGACGAACCCTGACCCGCTTTATAGGCATAAACAGGCAGTAATAAATATCCATCGGATAGTTCGATAACAGGACCGGAAGCGGCCATTCCGTCGAAACCAAAAAGAGGGATCAGTTGCGGCACCGTAAAGGTCAGACCCCGGTCAAAGGAACGGACGATAAAACATCCTGCGGGCTCTCCCTTTTGATACCGGTAGAGTGTGGTATGAACCAGAATAAGGCCGTCTTTCAATTGAGTGATTCTGGGCATTCTGCAATCCATCGTGGTCTGAATAATAGTGTCCGGTTCAGTCCATGATTTCCCCTGATTTTTGGATCTTGAAATACAAATCTTCCCTTCGAAAGAACCGGGATTCTCATTCATCCGAAAAACGAGCGCAAAATTGTCCGATTGAAGACGAATGGCGTCAGGCTGAGAAAGCGGGCATTTGGATTCTATGAAATTGAGTTGCCGCATCCTGCCCAATTTCAGTTCATCGACACTTGTACAGGAAAGAGAAACAAGAATACATGTAATAATAAGCCATGCAGTCATTCTTCTCATCCGGAACACCTCCAACTAATTCAAATTTGACTTAATGTATCAATCATGAAAAAGGGATTGGCTGTTATCTCGACAATACTTCTAATCCATATCGACTTCAAAAACATTCAGGATTTATTTTTATCAAACTAAAGTATTTTCAGATGAAATGCAAGGGCTTTTTAATGTATGAAATGGAAAAGAAAAAGTGGCGCAACTGCCGAAAGCACTTGCGCCACCCAAATCATTTCCAATCTGTGATGTTATGGATTGGAACGTTCAGTCTCTTAGGAATCAGACTTTTTTTACGTTGGCTGCCTGGGGCCCTTTCGGACCTTCAACAACTTCAAATTCAACCTTGTCGCCTTCATTGAGTGATTTGTAGCCTTCACCCTGAATGGCTGTATGGTGAACAAACACGTCGTCCCCATCCGGTCTTTCAATGAATCCGAAGCCTTTGCCGTTGTTGAACCACTTTACGGTTCCTTCTTCCATGACGATTTCCTTTCAAAAAAATGAATGTCCTGCATGATGCAGAAACAACCTCGTACCTGTTGTTCCTTTATAACAAAAAAAATGCGTCTATTGTCCGTTACCCACGATAGTCGCATTTGATTGAATTCTTTCGAAAATTTTTTATGCCAAGCTGGAGTGCCTGGCCTTTATTTCCAATCACTTAAACAACAGCGTACAACAATTACGATTATTAAGATACTGTTTATAAATTAAAAAAGCAAGGTTTTTTTACGGTTTACATAAATTTGTAATCTATAGGCTGAAAGGAATGGACGTCCGTTTATGTGCATTAATACAGGATGAATGGCTGATATACAGAGATGTTTTCTCGAATACAAAGCAGGATTTATGATTTTTCATCACAGTCGGATCGGTCACAGCAGCAACTGCTGCATTGGGTTCCCTCGTCCCGGGCCATTCCGGAAGCAATGGAATGCGAACAGTAAGTTTGCCTTTTTTTATACCTTGAGAAATACAGAATACACATCATCAGTGAAAAGACAACAAGAATTGCAACAAAGATAAAAATAGTTGTTAACATAAATACCCCGTCGAGGTTCTATTTTTTAGGCCGTTTCCATTTCCAATTTTCATAGTATTCCCAGCTGCATACAGCGTTGAGTTTGGATAATTCTTCCGCTGTGTCTGCCAGACTCGCCCGTGTTACATCACCGGCCGACAGAAGACCGATTATTTTGCCTCCCTTTTTAATGAAAAGATGACGCAGTCGTTTACCCAGAAATTTATCCTGCAGCAAAGGGATGGAATCCTGACAATCTGCTGTAATCAGATCGGTGCTCATATAATCCCGGATCTTTGCAATCTTAAAATCAAATCCTTTTTTCACAATATCAATGATTAGATCCCGTTCGGTCCAGATTCCTATAATTTGTTGTCTCTCTTTTACAACAACAGCGCCAATACGATTTTTACTCATCACTTGAATCGCTTCATAAATCGTCTTATCCGGAGAAATAGATATCATGGGTCGATTGATTTCTTTTAAAATCTCTTCAGCGGTTTTCATCTATTTTCCTCTTGTTTTAAAAATGATACGGTCTCAATAATAATGAGAATTTTCAGTTTAAAGAATCCTTTTATCAGAATTCAAATTTCCCCTGCATCATACTCCAAAATCGTCAAACAGAATATTCTCTGGCTCCACACCGAGATTGTCCAGCATATTCAGGACGGCCGCATTCATAAGCGGCGGTCCGCAGAGATAATATTCACAATCCTCCGGAGCCGGATGGTTTTTTAAATAGGTATCGTACAAAACCTGATGAATAAATCCGGTTTTACCGGACCAGTGATCTTCGGCCAGAGGTTCAGACAATGCCACATGCCATTCAAAATTTTGATATTCCTTTTCCAGTTTATCGAATTCTTCAGCATAAAAAACTTCCCGAAGTGAACGGGCGCCATACCAGTATGAAATTTTTCGCTCAGAATGAAGGCGTTTCAACTGGTCAAAAATATGTGAACGCATGGGTGCCATTCCTGCGCCACCTCCAATAAACACCATTTCATTGTCTGTGTTTTTAGCAAAAAATTCACCATAGGGGCCTGTAATAATAACGCGATCACCGGTTTTAAGATGAAAGAGGTAAGAGGACATTTGACCTGGCGGCACTCTGGGTTTTTCCGGAGGCGGTGATGCAATTCTGATATTAAGCTTGATGATACCTTTTTCATCAGGATAATTCGCCATGGAATACGCACGAAATATGTCTTCATCGACTCTGGAGACGTACCGCCACATTTGAAACCGGTCCCAATCGGATTGATATTCCCTGTCTATTTGAAAATCCCGATACCGTACTGTATGCGGTGGTGCTTCAATTTGAATATATCCGCCAGCTCTGAAATTTACCCCCTCTCCTTCCGGCAATTCCAGGATTAGTTCCTTGATAAAAGTGGCTACATTGTGATTCGAGCGGACGATGCATTCCCATTTGCGAACGTCAAAAATCTCCTGGGGAATTTCCAGTTTCATACTGTTTTTCACAGCAAGTTGGCAGGAAAGACGATACCCCTCTTTCATTTCCTTTCTGGTGATAATCGATGCTTCAGTCGGCAGCAAACTTCCCCCGCCTTCTCTGACAATAACTTTACATTGACCGCAGGTACCGCTTCCGCCGCATGCGGAAGGAATATAAATTTCCTGATCAGCCAATGTATTCAGAAGCTTGCCTCCCATTGGGACAGAATAAGTGTATTTAGATTCATTATTAATAACAATCTTTACCAGACCGGAAGGCACAAGTCTGGATTTGGCGATTAAAATCAAGACCACGAGCAACAGGATAATCAATACAAAAAATCCGACACCAAACAATATCAGCATTAAATCGTTCATGCAACAGGTTTTCCTAGAGTTGAATTCCTGAAAAAAGCATAAAAGCAATGGCCATTAGTCCAGCCATAAGAAATGTAATACCCAGTCCTCTTAATCCCTTCGGGACATCACTGTATCTCATCTTTTCACGTATCCCCGCCAGAGCGATAACGGCAAGGGCAAATCCGGTCCCCGATCCCAGTCCGAATACGACACTTTCAGGAAAGGTATAATTCCGCTCAATCATAAACAACGAGCCACCCAAAATAGCACAATTTACGGTAATCAGCGGCAGAAAGATACCCAGGGCATGATAAAGTTTGGGAAAAAATTTATCGAGGATCATTTCCAGGATCTGCACCATGGCTGCAATCACACCAATATAGGTCACCAGCCCTAAAAAAGTAAGATCCACATTGGGAAATCCCATCCAGGACAGTGCCCCTTCCGCCAGTAAATAATGGTGGATCAAATTGTTCACCGGCATGGTAATGGTCTGAACCACAACCACAGCAATTCCAAGACCAACAGCTGTTTCAACCTTTTTTGACATGGCCAGAAATGTGCACATCCCCAGAAAAAAGGCCAACGCCATATTCTCAATAAAAATAGATTTAATGAATAAACTTAAATAATGCTCAAACATGTATAATCTCTTTAATCGTTCATCAATTGTTTGTTAAAAATTGAATACTTACCTGTTTTATTCCTGATCTATCCCAGAGGTTATTCTCATTCTTGTGCGCGAAAAACGATTGCTATCTGATCCAACCGATAAATCAAATAGCATACTATTCCTCTTCAACCTGTTCAGGTTTCCAGGTTCTCAGCGCCCATATCAGCAATCCGATAAGGAAGAAAGCGCTCGGAGGAAGCAACAAAAGTCCATTCGGGATATACCATCCGCCTTCGGTATGGACCGGAAGAACAGGGAGCCCCAGCAGCCGTCCTGAACCAAAAAGTTCACGAAAAAAACCGACAATGATGAGAACTAGACTATATCCAAGTCCGTTGCCGATACCATCTAAAAAACTTTTAAAAGGCGGATTCTTGAGTGCAAACGCTTCGGCCCTTCCCATAATAATACAATTGGTAATAATCAATCCGACATAAACAGACAACTGCTTGCTGATGTTATAGGCAAATGCTTTGATGATTTGGTCAGCAATGATAACCAGTGAGGCAATAATGGTCATCTCCACGATAATTCGGATGCTTGACGGGATGTGCTTCCGAATCAAGCTGATCGATAAATTGGACAGGGAGAGAACAAAAATGACAGCCAGAGACATAACCAGCGACGTTTCCAGTTTGGACGTAACAGCCAGCGCCGAACAGATTCCCAGAATTTGAAAAGCAATGGGATTTTCATTGATAATCGGCGTCGTCAGGATTTTTTTATTTTGATGACTCAATAGACAGTCGCTCCCTGAGTTGTTTGAGGAATGGCCCGTATCCGTTTTCTCCCAGCCAGAATTGAACCATTTGATCCACACCCCGTGTGGTTAATGTTGAACCGGAGAGTCCATCGATCTTGTACTTTGCATCCGGGCTATCAGGATCCACTTTCCCTTTAATTACACGAATTCTGACATGGCCGTTACTATCAAATGCCTGCTTGCCCACCCAGATCCGTTTCCACCGCGGATTGTCCACTTCTCCACCCAGACCTGGTGTTTCTCCGTGCTGGTAAAATGTAAATCCTTTAATGGTTTTTAAATCCCGGTCCAACGCAATAAATCCGTACATTGTCGACCAGAGTCCTTTCCCATAGATAGGCAAAATGATTCTATCCATTCGATCATTTTCGATCACTTCATAAATAATCATATATAAAGGGACAAATTGAATTTTGGCAATATCCTTGTCAGGATCAATCCGCCGCGTGTAAGGTGTATTTTTTATATCAAAGGTTTCCGGTCTTAAATCTTCTTTGTATTCACTCTCTGGGAGAATCCGTCCACTTGCAAGCTCAATCAAATCTGTTCTTATTTTCTCACGATATACTTCTTGAAGATCTCTATTTTTAAAGTCAATACCGCCGGCGAGAAGTATATTCTTGATTTTTTCCTGATCCTGATTCTTCTTCTGTATCTTTCGAAGACCCACAGCTGCCGTCGCAACAAGGATCGAACAAATCAGACAGACCACCAGTGCAATACCAATGGTTTTCTTTGCACCCTCATTGGACATATCTTGCCTGTCTCCTTTTTACATTTGCATTGATAAAAATACGATCAATGATGGGAGAGAATACATTTCCGAATAAAATTGCCAGCATCATTCCCTCCGGGAATGCCGGGTTAACAACCCGGATCAGTACCACTAAAAATCCGACCAGCAAGCCGTAGAATATCATTCCTTTTTTTGTCATGGCCGCTGTGACCGGATCCGTGGCCATGAAAACAGTCCCGAATGCAAATCCACCCAAGACAAGATGCCACAACGGTGTGAGTTGGAACATTGGATTGGTCGTACTGCCGATTATGTTAAAAAGGAACGAAAGGCTGACCATGCCTGCAAGTATGCTGAGCATGATTCTCCAAGAAGCAATCCCGGTGATGATTAGAACAATGGCGCCGATCAGACAGGCCAGTGTAGAGGTCTCTCCCATCGAACCCGGAATGAATCCCAGAAAAGCATCCATCCAGGATGTTGTGAGAGGTCCTGCGGACTCAGCAAGCCTGGCCAGAGGTGTGGCCCGGCTGATGCCATCCACAGCCACCCATACCTTTTCACCTGAAATGGCAGCGGGATAAGCGAAAAAAAGGAAAACACGACCGGTCAGCGCTGGATTTAGAATGTTCATACCGACACCGCCGAATACCTCCTTGCCGATAACAACACCGAAAGAAATACCGAGAGCCACCTGCCAGTATGGAATGGTGGGAGGCAGAATCATCGGAAAGAGCAGACTGGTAACCAAAAATCCTTCATTAATTTCATGTTTCCGCACACAGGCAAAAAGCACTTCCCAAAATCCTCCCACCGCCAGTGTAATAATATAAACAGGGAAAAAATACAACGCACCGTGAATAAAATTGGCGAGAATGTTATGCGGATCAAAACCGATTCCAAGCCAGGCGATGACAGTACGCTGCCAGCTGCCGGGCGGAATTTGATGCAGTTCTGAGAGAACCAGGTTGGCCTGCAGGCCCGTATTATAGAGTGCCATAAGCACAGCCGGGACCAGGGCCCAGACCACGGTAATCATCATCCGTTTCAGATCCATGGCGTCACGAACATGCACGGGATTCGGGGTCTTTTCCCCTTTGGTAAAAAGGAAGCCGTCCAGCGCTTCATAGAGATAGTACAAACCGCTCAGTCTTCCGCCTGTACGGAAATGTTTCTCTTGCCGGTCAAGAAAACGCCGCAGAAATTTCACTGTTCTTCCTTTTCTATAAGGGTCAACATTCGTCTCAAATTCTCACCATGATTGATCTTTGATGGGCACACAAATGTGCACAGAGCCAGATCTTCTTCTTCCAGCTCAAGACAACCCAAGTTTTCCGCTTCATCGATATCTTCCGCGGCCAGTGCACGCAGTAAATAGGCAGGTAAAATATCGAGAGGCATTACCTTTTCATAACTGCCGACCGGAACAATGGAACGCTTGCCTCCGTTGACAGCGGTTGTCATATCAATCTTTTTTCTTGGGAGTAATCGCGAGGCAACAATGTTTTTGACGGAGAATAAATGCAAACCCGGATCCAGCCAGCCAAAAAAGGAACGGGAACTGTCTTCAGGTAAAACCGAAACCTGATGATGGTACCTTCCAAGATAAGCGGTGGGTCCTTCTGCAATATGACCATGGAATACGGATCCGGAGATGATGCGTCTATTACCGGCCTTGCATTCTCCTGCAGTGACATCATCCAAAGAGGCCCCTATCCTGGTTTTAACCAAACGGGGAATTTTTACCTCCGGGCCTGCCAGTGAAATGATCCGTTCGACATCATACTTTCCTGTAATAAATAGCTTTCCGATTGCGGAAACATCTTCGGCATGAACAACCCAGACCTTTTTATGGCGGTGCACGGGATCCAGAAAATGAATATGCGTCCCTGCATTGCCTGCAGGGTGCGGTCCTGTAAATTCTTCCATGGATAATCGGTCCATATCAGCAACGGGGATATCGGCCCCTTTTTCTTGACAGAGAAAAAGGGTTCCCCCGGTCAGTTTCGAAAGGATCTGCAGGCCCGCTCTGAATGATTCTTCCTGTCCTTTCAATATTTTTTCGACAGAAGGAGACAGAGGCTGGGTATCCATTGCAGTGATAAATATCGAATGGGGGACTGATTCCGGATCGGCAACATATCCAAAAGGCCGTGACCGGATTGCCGTCCATAATCCTGACTCAAGCAGCTGGGATATGGCTTCATCCCGGTTCAATTTTTGTATTTGACTGCCGGAATACGATTCGAATGACACGGCATCTTTCCGGTTCAGTTCGATCACAATGGAGAGAAATTTTCTTTTGGTTCCGCGGTTAATCTCCGTGACTTTCCCGCTGCCCGGAGAGGTAAATCGGATTTTGGGCCTTTTTCTGTCAACGAAAAGGAGCTGACCCTTTTTTACTTCATCTCCTATAGAGACTGCAAACTGGGGTTTCATATTGACATAATCGTCTCCGAGTACGGCAACTTTTTTCACTGGTTTCCCAGGATGAACAATCTGTACCGGTTCACCACTGATGGGCAGATTAAGCCCTTTTTTAATTTGAATCAGCCCCATATAAGCCTTTTCACAAGTTCTAAGAAAAATGATGGACTAAAGATAATAAATTGCAATCATAATTACAACTCATTTTCTCCCTATCCTTTTAAAAAAGATGAAAGGCAGATGCAGAAAATCAGAAACTTACACCTGCCTTTAATTGAGGAAGGGAAGAGAAAATGTTTCGATATTTAAGTTGATTTGTCTTGCAAATAATCTATCATTGGCTGTGTTACCAGAGGTACGACATCTCCTATCATATGCGGCATGAGATTGTCCATAACTTTCGGCATTAGCTCAGGCATCTGTTCAGCCATATAATCGGGCATGGGAATCCTGTCACTTACACGTTTCAGCATGGTCGGCATAATCTTCGGCATCATCAGCGGCAGCAATTTGGGGAACAGTATAGGGAACATGGGTTTCATGATATTCAGTGCACCCGGAATCTTTCCCATCAACCGCATCATTCCTCCCATTCCCAACGGCATCGCGTCAATCATTTCCGGCCACATGGTCCCCATGAGATCGGCAAATCCTTGCGGTGTCATCAGCGCAATCATCCCCTCAAAAACGGCCCATTGTTTTTTCACTTCCGGATTGGGATCCGGAAAATCGTATCCCAGGGCGGAAGATGCAAATCGGGCCAGATCCACCACTTCCAGCGGCATTTTCTTTTTATCCGTTGTGACACGCAGCTGAAATTCACAGCACGGACAAAGAGCAAGAACCTTCTCAGCGCCGATATTAATGGCTTCATCCAGCCGTTCTTTCCCGATTTCTGCTGCAACAGGCGGTTCCTTAATCAGTGTCAATACAGAACCGCAGCAATGTCCATTCTCCCGGTTGTGGGCCATTTCCACAAAATTCACATTGGGTATGGCCTGAATCAATTCCCTGGGTTCCTCATAGACACCCGATACTCGGCCGATGTGACAGGAGTCGTGCCAGGTAACCGTGGTTTGTCTCATTTTATTATTCGGGAATTTAAATTCACCGCTTCGGATTTTTTCAGACAGGACTTCACTGTAGTGTTTCGCTTTAATATTATAATCCATTCCCCATTTTTCGGCCCACTGAGGATAAATATGGCGCCACATCATATCACATGCCGGACAGGAACTGATAACCGTATCTGCGCCGGATTCTTTTACTGCCTGTATATTTTTATTCATGGTTTCTTTAAATACTTCCCATTTACCGGCAACCAGCATTGGTGTTGCGCAGCAGTTCTCCCTTTCTCCCAGATAGGTAAAATCCACACCGGCTTCATCAAGAAGACGGACAGACGCCATGCCGATATCATTTTCCACATAACTCGCTGTACATCCGGCAAAATAAACATTCTTGGCCTTATGATGAGAGCCGTGCTTCTCCTTCAAATCTTCAGGAAACCATTTCGAACGATTTCGGCGATACCCGGCCCAGATATTACCCTCGGCGCGTACCGCAGCTGCCATCATTTCAAAAGGAGGGAACGTCATTTTCTTCTTTTCATCAATGAGCTGCCCCCTCAACTTCATCCAGGAAGGCTCTATGGGAAGTGCCGCAGAACATCTTAAATTACAGAGCTCACAGGTCGTACAAACAAGAATCGTATCGACCATTTTCTGATTCCAGTCGACCCGGCCTTCCATGAATTCCCTGAGCCAGTACCATTTGCCCCGGGGGCTCTGGCTTTCCCAACCACGTCCATAAAATTGATCACATTCATCGATGCAATATCCGCACTGCGAACATGAATAGGCATACCAGGCAACATCCGCGGGAATTCCACGAATCGGTTTATTCGGCCGCTCCCCCACTTTAGTAATGACATAATTTCCAAAAGGCCGGATGAACGGTTCAAATATGCCAGCGAAAGTCATTAATGATCCAAGCAAACCATTGTTCAACACTTTACCTGGATTGAGAAGCCCGTAGGGATCCACTTGTTTTTTAAATTTACGCAGCCTCTTGACACGTTCTTTCCCTAAAATAGATTTTGCTTTTTTGGCGAAATACATACCTGTTGAATAAGGGCGTCCACCGTACCGTTTTGCAATTTTCATAATTGTGATCACAAGACCAAATACAAAATTATAACTTAACTTTCTCTGATCCGCTGGAATGAAGCCCAGAATAACAACTTCCGGTTTTCCATTTGGACCACTCTTGATAATGACACCCTCCTTGACGACTGGTTGATTGACTTTTCGTTCAATCTCTTCCATAACATTACCAAGAGAAGAAAGAGGGACAATTACTTCAGAAGGTACCAATGAGGGTCCCAACCGCTTTACTATCATTAGCTTGAACCGGTTTTCCCATTCATGCTGTGCGATGCGGTCACTCAATACTTCGCCCTGGCAGGGTTTGATCAATTCTTTTAAATCAGATCGGACCTTTTTACTATCGGATTTCCGAAAAGCCAGAGTAACCACATATGCCGCAGGCAGAATCACTCTCTCCTCAACAGGATGGCCATAATGTTCAAGCAGCGGTGCACGGTTTTTCATTTCTGCCATGCGGGGATTGATAAACAACATGGCCCATATTGGCAGATCCGCTGTCACAATCGATTGAACCAGTTTCTGAAGATCGTGAGCGTCCGGACATCCCAGTGCTATAATATCCAATTCTTCAAGAGATTGCACCTTCAGAGTGACCTGACTGATAAATCCTGTGACCCCTTCGGCTTCCGATATCAGCTGCAGGTCATCACCCGTAAATTCACGAACCTCTCCCGTAGACAGAACAACCCGGGCTGAAGTTACATTCTCGGCATAGTATCCAAATTGATAACTGCCTATACCGGCCCCTCCCTGTGCCAACCAGCCTCCGGCTGTTGATGAAGGATAACTCGTTGGATACAACCGGAGTGTAAGTCCTTCTTTTTTCAATTTCTCATCAAGTTTTTCCCATGTCATACCGGCTTCGACCGTAACTGTCAATTTTTCTCTGCTGATTGAAATAATTTTTTTCATCCGGTAAAAATCAATGACCAATCCTTTTTTGAGCGGAATGGTTCCTCCGTACCCGGAAGAAGATTTGGCCCGTGGTGTAATCGGAATACCTTCCTGATAGGCCCATTTGACAATTTCAGCTAATTCTATCTCATTTTGAGGTTGTACAACTGCATCAGGAATCGTATTTCCAATAAGCGGTTTAACAAGATTGGGGATGGCAGCAATATCATGACTGTATAATATCCGTTCTGTTTTATCAAATTGAACACGATTTTCATATTGAGATAAATGTTCCTTCTGTTTTTTACTGATTCGATTCATAAGTTCTCCATTCTATTTACAGCGCTTGTTCAAGCTGAATCAACGTTTGTTTGATACGGTTAACTTCTTTCTCTGAAAAAGTCGCACAAATTCTTTTCTCACATACCTCCATACGATAAAGAATTTTCCTTTTCATATTTAATCCAAGTTGTGTCAGAGAGATATATACACTGCGTCTGTCATTAGGCTTCAATTTTGTTTGCACATATTTGCTTTCCATAAGTTTGCCCAAAACGCGACTTCCTCTTGAGGGAGATAAACGAATACGTTCCGCAAAAGTATTTCCAAGAATTTCCTCTTTGGGCTGCAAACCAAGTAGACCGTTAAATTCTGCCGGTGTCAATTTCAATTCATTTTGAATTTTTTCTTCATTGGCTGTACATTTTCTTTTGATGGATAAAATCAGTTCAAACAATGTGGGTTCCATAAGCTCCTCATTTGCTTATCGCAACACTTGCTAATGGCAATTATTGTTATCAACAATTATACAAATATTTCCATTTGAAGTCAAGAGAAAAATGCGGTTAAATGGATTTTTCAGAACTTTTGCAGATTGGTTATGCAGAAAAAAACTCTATGGTTATTGGACTTTATAAAAAGAATGCCGGCTATAACAAACTCATTCTGCCTATATCATTTCCCCCCATTCCAGAATGAATCAAGTCTTTTAATTCTCTCGTTCAGTGTTTCGATTTTCTTTTTACAATAAAGAGCATACTGTCCATTCGGATCAAGTTTAAGTGCCTGGTTGTAAGCCGCTACTGCTTCCCTCAGCGTTTTATGCTGGCTTAGCATTTCATAGGCCCGCCCAATATAATAATAGGATTCAGCCTGTTGGGGCTTCAATTGACCTGCGCTTTTAAAAAATTCTATTGCTTCGAGATAGGCTTTCCCACTGCCTAATTGGCTTAAATATTTTCCTTTTGATAGACAATAAAAATATTTGGATTCATCATTTTCGGACTGAGTTTTAGATGCACTTTCAAAATGTATATACGCTTCCTTAAAATGATCATCCTTATATGCTTCCATTCCTTTTTCAAATTCATTCTGTGCGAATTGTATCCTGGATTCAATATTGTTTAGCCTCTGAATATAAATACTCGGATCTTTGAATAGATCAATTATTTTTTCATACCTCAACTTTGCAATATTCAAATAACCTGCGTTAAAAGCCGCTTCTGCGGCCCGTATTAGTAATTTTATATTCCCGGGCGCCAAAGATTCAGCCAATAAAAAATATTGCATGCTATTTTGATTTTCACCTTTTTCCAAAGCCTTTTCTGCTAACTGTTGGTAAATTACAGATAGATCTCTGCGATACTTTTTTAATTTCGGATCCAAATGGTTTATGGTTTTCAATGCATCAATTCCACGGTCTGTCAAATTCAGAGCTACCGACGATTTGGCCAGATAAAACCATGCTTCAACATCTGTAGAATCTTTAAGAACAGCCTGTTCACTGAGCTGAAAAGCTTTTTTGTACTCTTTTATCGAATAGGCTTGTTTCACTTCCCTCAAGTGTGCACACGAAAGAAAAACAAAAATTAGCAGGTAAAATCCAAAATAATGCGGAATTTTATTCATTGCGTATTTCAATCCTTCCCAAATATTTTAAGACAAAATGCCGACAAATTTAGGTTTTGAAGCGAATAAATGCAAGAAATATTTTTCCCAAATTTAAAATACAGATAAAAATCAAGTTCATTGAATGTAATATCTCATAATTATCTTACTTACGGAAGGCCGTGCACACTCCACAAAACCCGCTTTTTCAAACATCGAGGGGATACCCATATAGCTTGAGAAAGGAGGCAATGTTTTGTTTCTTGGGACGGTTGGATAAGCTTCAACTATTCTACCCTTATTTTTTTGAACAAAATCGACTGCGGCCCGGATCAAATGTATCGTGAGGTCCTGTTTCTGATATGCTTTGCTTACAAAGAAACAAACAATGGACCACACAGGCTGATCATCAATCTGCTTAAGTACACGAGATCGATTTAATGAGGCGAATTGTTTCCGCGGCGCCACGGAACACCAGGCTACCGGTGTTTGCTCCAAATAGAGAATAATACCGGCAACTTCACCTGAATCCACAATTTGTTTCATCGCCCTTTTATTTCCCTCCCCCTGCTGCTTTACAAATTCATTTCGACTGATTCTCCACCACATACACCAGCATCCTCCATAAGCGCCTTTTTCACCGAACAACTGTTCGAAATCAAGCCACCGGTTCGGAGTTAAGGGATGGTATTTCAAGTTTGTTATCGAACTACTCAAGAGATAATTCCTTTTCAAGTATTTCACAATTAAAATTTAAAAATAGTGATAACATTATATATGGCAGAAACCAGTTTATAATTAATTTAATTTAAAAACTGAAATACATAAAATCAAGTATCATATTTATTGTTTTATCATATGCTTAGAAAGGAAAGAAATGCCGATCTATCTTTGATTTGTGAACAGATATTCATAACTTTGACAAAATATTCAAAATAAATATATTCTGGCATGAAATATGCTAATTTAAATTAAATCAGGACATTAACCAGTAGTGCAATACCAAATTGAATGTTATTTGATTCAAGCAGGAGAAATATATTGGAAAAAACCGAACTAAATATCAAACTGTTTGATCCCATTATACGAAATTTGCGTATCACATTGAAAAACAGTGTTTTCTACGCATCTGATCATCCTATTAATGTTTATTCGATAAACAATTTTAAAACTTCACTGGACAAATGGTTTGGTTTGAAAAATCAATTCAACCTGGGCTTTTCTCAGGATCAGCTCTATATTGACGGGAAATTGATAGACAATAAGGACGATTGTTACAGTGAAGTCGCAAATTATTTACACACGCGGGGATTAAGCTCCCTGACGATTCTGCAGGGAATCCAAATTGATGAACTTAAAACATTTTTTACTTTTATTGGCCAAGACCGGAAAACCATCCGCGAAAAAGGCGGTATTTTAAAAAATATATCCAATAGCAATCATTTAAGACTCAAGGAACTCGATTACAGTTCCCTTTTGGAAAGAGCCAGCCAAAAAGTTGTTTCGGAAGAGGAAAAAATATGGAAGTTTTTATTTGATATCGTAGAAGAATCCAAAACTGGCAAACTTCCCAACTCCAAAATGGAATTCCTTGTAGATTTCTTTGCAGATGAAAAGAAATCGGCTTCAACCCTGAACAAAGTGTACAGAGAAGCAGTAAATCATCTTCAGGACGAAAATACTGTTAAAGACATACGAAGTACCATCACAAAAATCTGTGAATATTTTGACCAATATTCCTCAGACAATGTAAAAGACCTTAAAGTAAAATTAATGAATGTGATTGCACAGCTCCATCCGGATTTAATCAATATTCTGTTCGAACAAACCGTTGATACAGATCAGGAATTCGACCTTGCAGAAGCCATCACCAAGGATTTCTCGGAAAGCTATATCGCAGAATTTATCGAGTCACTGATCAGCAATGAAGATACTTTTAACGAAAATCTCCTCAAGGTGTTCGATAAGCTTGCGCCTGATTCAAGTAAATCAGACAACATGGTCATGATGGTTGCTGATAAATTGTTCAGTAAAAGAATAGTCAATCCGGAAACTCTCTCCAAACTCCAAATGTCAATCATGGAAATTTTCAAGAAACATCCCGACAGCAACTTCATGAAACAGATTTACAACATCACTGTAGATGCGGTTATCAATAAAAAAGTGGATACACTTGTTTACGTGGCCAGGCTCACACCTCTAATCAATAAATTCGTTCAGTCCATGGAAGACGAAGAACTTAAAAAAGAGAAACTATGGCTCCTCCTAAACATTTTATGGCTCGAAAACAAACCAGAAGATTTTAAAAAATTTACAGATAAGGTGGTCAGCATTCTTCCGGAACTGCTGGATTCAAAGGATACTGAAAGAATCAAAGAAATTGTTGAATTCTATACTGAAAAAACTCGCCCTGAACAGCGAAAAAATAATAAAATCATCTCGGAGATTAAAGAAGGTATAGAGAAAATCACCAGCAAGGAAACTGTAGACAGCATTATCGCCTTGATTCCTGAAGCCAGTAAAATGGATTTGGATAACATTACCTACATTCTTCTCAAATCCGAGTACGAATCAGCTAAATCACTTGTGGATGCTTACATAGTCAATAAAAATCCTGCTCATCGCAATAAATTCAGATACATTTTTCTCCAAATGAGAGAAAAAATAGCCACCGAAGTTGTCGATCGTCTTGAATATTGTGAACCAGTCGTGGTAAGGGATTTACTCAACATCCTGAAAGAGTCCGCACCGGAAAAGGCCCACCTGGTTACAAAAAAACTTATGAGTCATAAAAACGCCCAGGTCCGATGGGTGGCCCTGGAAAAATTTGAACCAGGCACAGAAATTGAGAGAACAGACGTATTCAAAATCTTTAAAAAAGAAAAAAATAAAGAAGTCAAGAAAAAAGCCGCTTCTCTGTTATTAAAAACAAAGAATCCCGAGATCATTAAAAAATTGTTTGACTACACCAGTAGAAATATTTTTCACCACAAGTTTCTCATTCAACTCGTTGAACTTTGCGGACATGTAAGAGCCCAGGAGTCGTTGCTCCATTTAAAAAAGATATATCAGAAGAAGGCGCTTTTTAATTCAAAAAGGCGAGACGACCTGCGCGTAGCCACAGTAACCAGTCTCTCACGCCTTCAAATTGATGAAGCCACTGAACTGGTGCGGAGCGGATTTCATGACAAGAGCAAACGGGTTAAAGAGAGAGTCGAAATCATCATCAAGCTGAACGAAAATATGAAATTACAAACAAGATGAGGTCATTCATGCCACAATCAGGAATCAGAGAAAAAATCGATGAATTGATTGCTCATATTGCCAGGGGAATACAGATAAGGAGCATGTACGGCGAAGACCATGCACTCACAACGAGTGCTATTGATCATCTCAGTGACAATTTGAATGATATTTTGATGGATAGACCAGAAATCACAATCGGTATTATTGGCGACGAAATCGCATTCGAAAAAGAGCCTCTCTTTGAAACAAGTTCAAGAAGACAAAATTTTATCGATCATTTGAAAACGCTTGGCATCAAGAAAATAAGTTTTATGAATGGTGTTCAAAAAAACGAGCTCATGGAATTTGTGAATATTATTACAAAAAGGCCTAAAACTGCCGATATAAAACAAGAAATCAAACAACGTTTTTACGATTCCAACATCCGTCATATCGCCATCGGAGAGATTGGTCTGATGGAAAAGAAATCGAGCCTTCCAATAACCCAAGATCGTATCGATGATTTGGTTAAAAAAAATTATAAGGGAAGTGTTAAATTTTTAACAAAAACCTTTAAAAATCTGAAGGGCAACCAGCGGCTCAATGTGGATTCTGCCAGACAGATCGTTGAAGGATTAATGACCAATCTCTTGAAAAATAAATATCTTCTCCTTTTACTGACATCCATGCGCGGTCATGATGAAGATGTATTTCAACACGGCATCAATGTTTCAATATTTACACTTTTACAGGCTGAAATGTTGGGACTGGAACAAAAATATCTGAG
>Ga0315536_1000477_pt1 | contig 20058 bp, 16 predicted proteins | sample SalMarSW160230MG_FD_203093 | JGI IMG/M metagenome (GOLD analysis project Ga0315536, IMG submission 203093) | Salt marsh sediment microbial communities from the Plum Island Ecosystem LTER, Massachusetts, United States - Salt Marsh Sediment SW1602-30 ...
GGGGCTGCCGATCAACCCGGGGTGATAGCATCAACCGGGCATACATCGACGCAGGCACCACAGTCGGTGCAGGTCTCAGCGTCGATCACGTACTTGTCGTCGCCTTCCGAAATCGCCTCTACCGGGCACTCTGACATACAGGCGCCACAGGCGATGCACTCGTCACTGATTACGTGAGCCATCTTTTCCTCCGTTGAGGTGGTCCGATCTACAAAAACCGTTCCTATTAAATATAAAAATACCGGGGTCCGGTCAACGATTATCGTCCCATCATGCCCGGAGGCATCGATTTTTTTTCTTCCGGCTCTCCGGACGGCAGAAGCCGCACGAGAAGGGCGCCTTCGAGCCGCAGGCGGCCCACCGCTTCGAGAACGGACTCCAGGGGAGCTGCCGCGATTAGCTCCAGGCCGTCCTTATCCCCCCTGAAGAGTTGGTCCAGGCCGATCCCGAGAGCCTCCCCGGCGCTGGAAAGCTCCCTTCTCGAGAGCCTCGAGACGAGCCGGCTCCTGGCGGCATCGGCTTCGGCCGCCATTATCGGATCGGCCGAGAGCCCCTCTATATCATCCCGGAGGGCCTTTTCGGCCTCTTCAACGTTCTCAGCCCTGGTGCCGAGGCTCGCCGTGACCACGGCGTACCCGCCGACCTGCGTCATCGAGCAACCGGTCGAGTACGCGAGCCCCCTTGTCTCCCTTATGTCGAGCTGCATACGGCGGCTCAGTGCCTCTGCGGCAACCGAGAGGGCCGCGATCTCCCCGGGGAAGAGGCTGTCAAGGCGCCAGGCGGCGGCGAGCTGAGCGCCGCTACCACCTGATTCTCCCTCGACCCTGCCCGGCTCGTAGGGGCCGGGGGCTTCCCGGCAGGGCCTGCCTTTCGAGACCGGCGTATCACCGAAGATCGAGCCGAGGAGCCCGATCCCCGCCTCCTCACCCATAGCCGAGACAAGCGTCACAGCAGTGCCCTCGCCTCCGGTGAGCTCCTTGAGCACGTCCCGCACCGCGGCCGAGTCCGGACCCGCCCACCAGCCCGGGGACCTGTACATATCCTCCCCATACCTGTGGCCGGGGAAAAGGCCCCCGTAGATCGCCTTTCTCATCGCCGATGAGGACTGGCCGAGGCGGGCGCCGATCGCCGCCGGTATCGAGGACGCCGCTGCCTCGATCTCCGCCAGTGGCATCCTGTACTCCCACAGGAGGCCCCGGAGCTTAAGGGCCGCCTCCCTCATCCTTCCGGGCGGAGTCTCCAGCCTGACGCAGATCCAAGAGGGGTTTATCAGGTAGTCGTCCATCGGGATGTACGGGTTGTCGCCCCACTGGATCCTCGCCCCTATCGAGGCGAGTTCGAGCTCGAGACCTTTCCCGGCCTGAGAGCGCTCGAGGATGTCGAACACCGCCGTGGCGGCGTCCGCCTGCGGACCGGCGCAGGCCCTGCCGGGAAAGAGGAGGCACAGAGCCTCGACGGGCGATCCCTCCCTCATCCGCGCGCCTACGGCCATTCCTCCTTCCAGCATCTGGAACCGCGCTTCCCGCCTTTCCATCCTTATGCCGGGCATGGACGGCGCCGCATAAAAACCATTGTACATCGGTGTTGCGAGGTATCCTTCTACCAGCCTGGAGATGTCCGACGGCTTCACCCTTCCGGCCGCCTCGATGGACGACGCCCAGAGAGCTCCCGTCACGCCCATCGCCTCGCCGTTGAGCATCACGTAGAAGTGGTACCGTTCACGGTCAAAGATATCGGATGAGGCGAAGGATGTCTTCGCCGTCTCCAGCTCTTTCGCGCCGGGAGACCACGCCGAAAGGGAGGTGACCGCGCCGACAAGCAGCCCCGGATCGACTGGGCCGCCGTCTTTTCCCTCGACACTTATGCGCAGAGCCGAGAAGTCCTCGTGCACCTCCAGCCCCGCTGACGGCTCCTCGAGTCCGGCCTTCTTCGCCGCCTCCCTCAGTGGCGACGACGGAGACTCGAGCATACTGGAGAGCAGCATCGCGGCCGGAAAGAGCCTGTCGCCCGCAGCGGGCATCCTGACAAGAAGATCCACCCTGCTTCTGGCTTCTTCGACCACGCGGGTCGTCACTTCCCCGCTCCACCTCGGCTCGAGTCGCGGCGCCTTCGCACCGGCGACGCCGGCTCCGCCCGCCGCTCCAGGCAGCGTGAAGTAGTCATCGAGCCAGCCGAGCGTCCTGCCCCTGTCAAAATCCCCCGTGATGAATATCCTCATCCTTCCCGGGGTGTACATCGCCCTGTAGTACTCTATTATCCTCTCCCTCGAGACGCTCTCCATCGTCGACTGGTACCCGATCACGGGCTCCGTCAGCGACGAGCCCCTGTAGAGGAACCTGTCGGCCTCCCTCGAGACCGCTTCGCCGGGATCATCCTGCCCGTGAGCCATCTCCTCGAGCACGACCTTGCGCTCCTTCTCGATCTCGTCCGGGGAGAAGACCGGGTGAAGAAGCATCTGCGAGAGTATCTCGATCGATTCCTCGAGCAGGTCGGCTCTGGCAAGAAGGAAATAGACAGTCACTTCCTTGCGCGTGAACGCGTTGAGGAAGGCGCCGTTGTCGTCGGCCCATCCGCTTATCTCCTCGCGCGTGAACCTCTCCGAGCCGTCAAAGAGGAGATGCTCGAGCAGGTGTGTCACGCCCCGCGTCTCCGGGGCCTCCCAGGCCGAGCCGGACCTTACCGCCACGGCCACGAGTACCGAGCCAGAGCCGGGGCAGCGGTCGAGCACGATCTCGGCCCCGCCCGCCCCCGTAACCTTCTCGGGAAGGAGCCGGTCCGCGCGGGCCGGCGTCGTAAGCGCGGTGGCCGTCAGAAGGGCCGCGGCGAAGAAGGTGAAATAGTGACTGGAACTGGTCCTGCGGCTGAGCGCCGAGCAGATCGATCGGATCATCCGGCCGTACCTCCGGTAAGTCTGTGGGGCTTTCCGATGCTCGATCTCGGGGACTGAGTATCAGAGTATATCTATCGCCCTTCCCTCGATCGCCTCGGCCGCCTCCGCCAGGGCCTCCGAAAGGGTCGGGTGGGGGAACATCGATTCGGTGAACTCGCGGGCGGTCAGCTTTCCGCCGAGCGCCACTATACCGGCTGCGAGGAGCTCGGTAGCCTGGGGGCCTATGATGTGGAGCCCGAGAAGCCTGCCGTCCTTCTTCGAGGCGATCCATTTGACGAACCCTTCCTCCTCGCGAAGCCCCTTAGCCTTCCCGCTGGCGGCGAACGGGAACCTGCCCGTTGAGATATCGATGCCCTTTTCCTTAGCCTCCTGCTCGGTCATGCCGACTCGCGAGACCTCGGGAAGGGTGTATATCGTGGCAGGCACCGCGCTGTAATCGACACTCGAGGGATGCCCTAGGGCGTTCGCGGCGGCGACCGTCCCCTCACGCGTAGCCACGTGGGCCAGCAGCCATCCGCCGATGACGTCGCCGGCTGCGAAGACCCCGTCGACGTTCGTGCGCATCGATGAGTCGACGGTGATCCCGGCCCTCGACGACCCGATCCCCGCCTCCGCAAGGCCGATCCCCCCGGTGCGGGGCCTGCGCCCCACCGAGACCAGGGCGATCTCAGCCGATATCTCCTCTCCACCACCAAGAAGGGCGGTTACTCCGCCGTCGCCCTTCCTCAGGGACGAGACCTTAGTGCCTAGGTGTAGGGTGATCCCCTTCTTCTTCATGTATGCCTGCAGGAACCTTATCACGTGGATATCCTCTGTCGCGATTATCGACGGGAGCATCTCGACGATCGTGACCTTCGTGCCGAACGCGTTGAAGATAGAGGCGAACTCACATCCTATCACTCCGCCGCCGACTATGATCATACTCTCCGGGACGCGCCCGATGTCCAGGAGGTCGGTCGAGCTCAGGACCGACCTGCCGTCGAACTCCATCCCCGGCAGCTCGATCTCCGAGGACCCGGTCGCTACGATCACCGACCTGCCCTCGACCGTGCCGTGGCCTTCGATCTCGACGGCTCCAGGCGATACGAGGCGGCCGCGCCCACTGATCACGTCGACCTTGCGCCCCTTGAGGATCTTCGCCACGCCGCCAACAAGGCTGTCGACGACGCTTTCCTTATGAGCGAACAACGCGGCCGGATCTACGGACAGCGCGCCGGAGAAACCGCCCCCCTGCCCCGAGGCGGCAAGCTCGATCAGGTGCGCGGCTCCATGAAGGGTCTTCGTAGGGATGCAGCCCCTGTTGAGGCACACGCCGCCGAGCCTGTCCTCCTCTATCAGGCACGCCTTCGCGCCGAGCTGCGCGGCCCTTATCGCAGCCGGGTACCCGGCCGGGCCACCCCCGAGCACGACGATATCATATGCGGATGACAAGATCGGACCTCCCCTATCTGCCCTCTGCCTTGTTCTTGATTATCTGCGCCTGCGTCCTCGTGAGCTTAATCTCCGTCGACTGGCTGTCGTCGAGCGTCATGACGAAATTGCCTCCCGACCAGGGGACTATCTCGCCTATCTTCCCGACGTTGACGATACCGACCGAGCCGAGCCGCAGAAAGACCGCCGGGTCGAGCTGGACCTCGAGTTCGTCGAGGTCGGAGTAGTTCGTGATGAAATCTCCGTCTTCCGTATGGGCTATCACCTCGGGGCCGCGCTTTTCGAGCATCGCGACCCTTCCCGAGTCGACGAGGTCAATCCCGCCCCTGGTTTTCACTACTATCCTGGGAAGAAACTTCCTGCCGACATGTATCGCTCCGGCAAGCTTCCTGAGCTTCTCGACGAACTCGCCCCTCGATGGCATAGCCGCCTTCGCCCTCTCGACCGCTTCGGCCAGGCGGTCCTTGTCGACCGGCTTGAGCAGGTAGTCGACTGCGTTGATCTCGAACGCCTTTATCGCGTACTGGTCGTAGGCCGTGGTGAAGACTATCAGCGGGACGTCCCCCGAGTCGACCAGCTTCCTCACGACGCCGAATCCGTCGAGGACCGGCATCTGGATGTCCAGGAATATCATGTCGGGGGCGAGCCGGGCCGCCATCTCGACCGCTTCCTCTCCGCCAGAGGCCTCGCCTGCGACCTCGATGCCGCCGACCTGCTCGAGCAGGTATCTCATCTCGTCACGCGCCAGCTTCTCGTCATCAACGATCAGTGCACGTACCGGCAATTGCCTTCCCCCTTCCGGCGGATCCGGGGATGAAAAGCCTGACGACCGCTCCCCCTCCGGGTCGCGCATCGATCTTGATCCTTCCCTCTCCGCACGAGTATATATCGAGTCTCTCGGCGACGTTTCGCAGGCCAACGCCCTTCGGAAAGAGCGAGGCCGCATCGAGCGGTCCCGTCTCGGGACCATCGTTCTCTATCGTTATCTCGGTGCCTCCCCTGACCTCCGCGGAGCTTATGCGGACGGTCCCGCCCTGCGTCCTGCAGGCTATGCCGTGCTTGACCGCGTTCTCGACGAGCGGCTGGAGAAGAAGCGACGGCACCTGGACGCCGAGTGTCCTCTCGTCGAGCTCCTTGACGACCCTGAACCTGTCGTCCCCGAAACGTACGCTCTCTATCGAGAGGTAATCGTCGAGGAAATCGATCTCGCTCGCGAGTGTGTGGGTATCCCCCGTATCGTCGAGGGACTTCCTGAATATCGACGAAAGCCTTCTGGTCATCTCCCTTGCACGCTCCGAGTCGGTCCTGATAAGAGACGTTATCGAATTGAGCGTGTTGAACAGGAAGTGCGGGTTTATCTGGCTCCGCAGCGTAGTCAGTCTTGCGTGCACGAGCTGCTTCTCCTCCTCGCGGTATATCAGCTCGTTTCGCGCGTTGGAGGCAAGCTTCAGCGCCAGCCCGACGGTGTAGACGAGCACGGCCAGGTCTATCGTTATGAAGAGCCAGTCCCTCGTCGGATATCCGTATATCAGCCCCGCCATGCCGTACCTCTCGAGAAGCGCGTAGCGCAGGAGCGCGAACCCGATGCACAGCACGACCGGGATGAAGTTCCTGTCGATAGAGACGTGGAAGAGCCGCTCGAAGAAATTGTAGACGGCGAGGAAGGGATTGAGCGAATAGCTCCATACCTCGCCCCCCCTGCCGAGCCTCGAGTAGGTGAATCCCGAGACAAGGCCGGCCGCCGTGTAGAGCGGCAGGGATACCGTCTCCCCGATCAGGAAGCATGTCATCCCTATGGCGAATCCCGTCCCCGCTCCTACCCATGTACCTCCTATGAGCCCGGCGAAGACCGCCCCCTCCAGAGACAGGTCCATCGCCGCCTGCGCCGACATCTTCCTTATAAGGACGCCGATAGAGAAGATCACCGCGAGCAGCACGGTCAGCTTTACCTTCTCCACTGCGGGAACGGACACCTTTACCAGTATCTCCCCGGTGAAGCGGAACCCCAGCACGAGGCTCGTTATCCCCGCCATGACGGCAAGCCTGAGCAGAAGGTTTATAAGGGCGAGCTGGTCCTGTGTGAAAGCAAGCGGCATCCGTGTCTCCAGACCGCGGCGCCGTCACATGCGCCGTCGGTACATCGCCAGTATCATATCCTCGTACTTGTCGGCCCGGAAGAGGCCCGCGAATGTAGTCAGCAGGTAGTCATCCCTCGTTACGATGTGCGATGTCGGCAGCTTCCTCGGACGGCCGAACCTGCCAGGGTCCCCTCCAGGCAGGAGCACCTCGAACTTCACATCGTTCGTCTTTATGAAGGAGTTCACCCGCGCGGAGTCTTTCAGGTCCGTGAGCACGCCTATGACGGTCACGTTAAGGTGGAACTTGCGCTGGACCTCGTTCATTATCGGCACCAGCTTCCGCGAATCCTCGTTCCAGGTGGCCATGTAGTTGACCACGAGTATCTTTCGGCCATAATCGGAGATCTTCTTCTCTCTGCCGTCGAGCGTCCTGAATGTGACGTCGGCGACGCTTCCCTTGTATGTGTCCCCGGCGGTCGAATCCGTTGCCGCCGCGGTCCCGGTCTCCCCCGCGCCTGCGGCCTTCCCGGCATCGCCTCCCTCTTTGCCGCCGGAACATGAAAGAGCGAGGAGGACCAGCGCCGCGGCCGCTGTACCTGTGAACCTTTTCCCGTACAGCCTCATCAGCGCTCCTTGATAAGCTGGCCCGCGATCGTGTTCTTCTGGATCTCCTTGGTGCCCTCGTAGATCTCGGCTATCTTCGCGTCGCGGTAGTAACGCTCCACCTCGTACTCGGTCATGTATCCGTACCCGCCTAGGATCTGTATCGCCTCGTCGGCGACCATCACGGCCGTCTTCGCGGCGACGTACTTCGCCATCGAGGTCAACTTCGGGTCGATCCTTCCCTTGTCGAAGTTCCACGCCGCCTTGTAGGTCAGCAGCCTGGCGTACTCGATCGCGGTCGCCATGTCGGCGAGCTTGTGCTGGGTGACCTGGAACTTCGCCAGCGGCCTGCCGAACTGCTCGCGCTCGAGCGCGTAGTCGATCGCCCTGTCAAACGCCCCCTGCGCGATACCGAGCGCGGTCGCGGCTATCTCAATGCGGCTCTCGTCGAAGAACTCGAGGACCTGGTAGAAACCCTTGCCCTCCTTGCCGATGATGCTGCTCTCCGGGACGCGGACGTTGTCGAAGATCACCTCTGCAGTAGAGGTCATCTTGATCCCCATCTTGGCGCCAACGTCCTCTGTCGAGAGCCCTTCGGAATCCTTAGGCACAAGGATCGTCGTCATCCCCCTGTACGAGGGCTCGGCCTTGTCGTCTGTCTGGCAAAGCACGATGTAGAAATCTGCGATCTGCCCGTTAGTGATGAACATCTTATTGCCGTTTATCACCCACGATCCGCCTTCCTTCACGGCTCTCGTGTCCATGCGCGTTATGTCGCTCCCGTGGTTCGCCTCGGTAAAAGCGCCGGCCGATATCATCTCTCCCTTCGCCACGGCGGCGAGATACTTCTTTCTCTGCTCATCCGTACCGTTGCGCATGATAATCTCGGAGGCGAAATCGGAGAGGGCCAGGGCCGTCCCGAGACCCGAATCGCGCCTGCAGAACGCCTCGACCACGAGTACGTTCTCAATTACACCGAGTCCCGATCCGCCCGCGTCGTCCGGGAAATGGAGCCCGATGAACCCGAGCTCGCTTGCCTTCTTCCAGAGCTCCCTCGGGAAGGAATGCTCCTCCTCGTGCCTGAGCGCCAGTTCCCTTGTGAATTCACCTTTTGCAAAGCTGCTTGCCGCTTCCTGGATGTCCTTCTGTTCGGTGGTGAGCTCGAAATCCATCTTCTCCTCCCGGCGGCCGTGTCGAACGGCTTGAAAAATAACCCGATATGATATCTTAACCCTTGAAATTGCTGTAAGTTCCGAGAGTCTACCAGATGCCATGCGGGTAAATCAACAGATAGTTAGAACCCGCTCCGGGGTATGGAACGGTTTTTGCGAAATACTTACCCGGAGTGTGATAAATGAGAGTCTTTGTTGTGATTTCGGCCGTTTTTCTGGTGGCGGGCCTGCTCGCCCCGCCTCTGCATGCCCAGTCCTTGTCCAGGATAGAGGCCGAACGCCTCTTCGTCGAGGCCCAGAAATCCCTCGCGCGCGGAGACGACGTGAAGGCCGAGGACTACCTGATGAAGGCACTCAAGTACGACGACTCGTTCACCTCGGCGGTCTGGCAGCTCTCGCAGATATACGAGAAGCGCGGCCAGCTCGAGTACTCCCGCGAGCTACTGCTGAGGGGGCTCCAGCAGGAGCCGGACGCGACCTGGGCGAGAGACAAGCTGGCCCGGATGGAAAAGACTCTTACAGGCAAGCTCCTCGCCGAGGCCGAGAGCCTGATGAGCAGCGGGAAATACGACCTCGCGATCCCGAAGCTCTCGCTCTACCTCGGAATAAAGCCGTACGATCCCGTTCCGCTCGTGCAGATAGCCAGATGCCACCTCGCCATGAACAACCTCGAATCCGCCAAGGAGTACCTCGTGCAGGCGGCAGAGCGCGATCCGTCGAACACGGATGTTAAAGCGCTTCTCGACGAGGTCGAGAGGCGTTTCGACAGGGCCGAGGTCGAGAAGGCGCTGGGCAGGGCGCGCACAGTCCTCGCCACATACACATATGAAACGAAGGGCCAGGCGGAGAAGGCGCTCAGCGACGTCCTTGCTCTCGATCCTGAGAACGCCTGGGCAAGAGAGCAGCTAAGGGAGATAGCTCTGCTCGAGGAGGAACGCAAAGTCGCGCCGGCGCAGGAGACCGTGGCCAGGAGCGTCGGGATGGGCGTCGAGAAAGGCGTCGAGGCGATAAAGACTCTCGAGGAGCCTACCTCTCGCGTCATATCGGTGCTCAGGTCGAACATACTTATCATCCTTATGGTCGTCATCGCCGCTCTACTGGGGCTGAACCTCAGGCGCAGGGCGACGTCCCGCAGTTTCCCGCTGCAGGGAAGCCTCTCGCTCATACCGATACTTGATATCGTCTCCCTGCTCAACAGCAACCTCAAGTCGGGGATGCTCCAGATCGTCTCGCAGGCCGGACGAGGGGAGGTCTTCTTCGAGAAGGGCGAGATAGTGCACGCCCGGATGAAGAGCTGGGACGGCAAGTCGGCGTTCCACAAGATCATGGCCCTTCGAAGCGGCCGCTACACCTTCAACAACCATCTTCCGAACGTGCGCCACACGATCAGCGAACCCCTGAGCCTCCTTCTACTCTCGATGAGGTCGCAGGACCAGGAGAAGAAGAAGACTCCTTCCAGGATAGCGGCAAGGCAGAAGGAAGAGATCTTCAACTGACCATCGCCGCGTCCGGGACGTATCTGCGGCCTTCGCCATCCATATATACCTGTAATATCGACTGGATCTCCGGCGCGTTGGCCGGCTGTCAGATGTCGAGTATCTCGGATTCGGGCACGCACTCTCCCGCAACGCGGCTGTAACGGGTCTCCCACCTTAGTGACGGGATCATCTGCTCCCCGCTCCTGCGGCATGTCTCGATGAACTTCTCGTGCACGTTCTTCATTATACCCTCTATGTCATCGATGCATTTGCCGACTATGAAGTGGACCCACGATGAGCCGTCCTCTCCCCTTGAGACGATATGCTCCTCTGTCAGGATCGAGCACATGACCCTCTCGAGTGTGCCTGTCACCGCCGGATTATCGTTCGGGGCCCCGACCATCCTCATGTCGATCAGGCAGAATTCGCTTCCGGTGAAATCAGCCCGCTCTATCATCATGTGAAGCGGGCTGACGAGGTCCTTTTCCCTGTCGAAGGCGGGCTCGAGCGGCAGCCTGATGCTTATCGTGTTCCCCGAGCTGATCTCGAGCTCGGCGTCGAGTGCGTCGGCCAGCCTGCCTAGGACCAGCCCCCTGTGGGCCTCGTGGAAAGAGAGATAGTCCCTCAGGCCCTCCCTTACCGATCTGATCCATCCGCTTGTCCGCGGCCTGAGATATATCTTGAGGCTCCTCTCCAGGCCGCCGTGATAGCAGAGTTCTTCCTTGACGGCCGAGCTGCACTCGATGAACGGCGCCTCGCCGAGCCAGGTATTGTAGGCTTCGATCGCCGTTACGATAAAATCCTTGAGGCTTCCACGCCCGGTGAACACCGTCATCTCGGGCATGCCTATCTTGAAGCCGCGCAGCTTGCCTTCGTTCTGGAGCTTCTCGAACACGGGCCTGAGGTCATGCCTTGCCCTCGTGAGCACCCGGCAGACCTTTGTCTCCTCCGACTCGATCATGAATATCTTCTGGAGCTCATCGAGGTTGGTGATGAGCTTCTCGATGTTTCTCCAGCCTATGTCGAGGAGCTTTTCCCTGTCCTCTCCTTTGAGCGGCTGCTCGCTGAGTATCTTTACCGCGTTGCGGATCGCGGTCAGTGGTGTCCTCATCCTGTGCGAGAGCGACGTGGCGAACCGCGACCGCAGCTCGTCGAGCTTTTTCCAGCGCGAGAAATCGTGGATGAGAACGTAGAAGGCCGCCACTTCGCCGGGTATGCCTATCGACCTCACCTCGAGACCGAGAAGCTTGCGGGTCTCGTGGTCGGGGAGCGTGACGTCCACATATGTCACGGCCGATCCGTTCGACTTGCATTTCTCGAAGAGGCTGTCGGGACAGCTTCTCTCTATGATACCGGCGATCTCCACGTCCGTCGAGGCGTAGAGTATCCCGCGGGCACACCTGTTCGCGAACACCGGAGTGCGGGTGCGGTCGAGTATCACCACGCCCTGCTCAACGGGCTCGAGCAGGCTCTCCAGCACTGAAGGACCGGGTACGCTCAAGCTACCCGCTTTACAGCGCGGATCTGCCGCCCTTGCGTCGGTCTCAGGTATCGTTTCGGCAGGATGCGTCGCCATCGGTGTATTCCTCGCAGCCAGAGTCTGTCTTGACGAACATCGTGCAACGCAAGGTACGTGCCTTGTACGGGGGGCAATGTCGCGGAAAGGCTGCGGACTTTGCTCCACAACGGGGAACGATCGGGACATGGCGATTTCGCAGAATGCATTCAGCGTGTTGTGTTTTCAGGTGGCTGGCCGATCGGCGGCTCTTCCCCCGGCTCGCCGCCGGGACCGGGGCTCTCGGGACCGGGCGCCTTCTTTCGCGCGGCCGGGAAACGCCAGGTGATGCCGACCTGGACCATCGAGTCCCAGATGCGCTCGAAGCTCTCGCCGGAATCTATCCCGCCGCAGACCCTGACGTCGAGCCCTCCCTTCAGGCGCGTGCCGGCGCCGAGCAGGTAGACCTCCCTGAAATCGCCGTTCCTGAAATACTGGGCAAATGCCGAGAAATCGATGGTCAGGGCGTTGAAGGGCCTGACCCCCAGAAGGAGACCGGCCAGGGCGTAATTGTCCGACCTGTATGCTTTCTCCTCGGCCTTCTTTCCGACCAGTGTGTAGGTCGCCGAGCAGCGAAACTCGAACGTCTCGGACAGCCGCCGCAGCTCGAGGCCGGCCCCGCCGTCGAGGCTCTCTCCGGCGTAGGGCCACAGGCTGGACGATCCGGCAGGTACGCGCATGTCACCTCTGAGGAAAAGGCCCGAGACCCGCATAGTGTCGCTGAGGATCCTGATCTCGGCGCTGATCATCAAATCGCCGAAACCGTGGTTGTAATAACCGGCACGGCGGATGATCGGATAGAGGATCTGTATCCTCACTCGGGTCCGCTCTCCGCTGCGGAACCCCGCTCCGAATGAGAGGGCCGTCGAGTTATCAGGCTCCCCGTCGACGAACGACTGCGCGATGTCTATGACCGCGCGGGCGGTGTCGACCCTGGCGTAGTAGGCGGGCAGGTTGAGAAAAGGCCCGGTGGCCATCGCCGGTCCCGGGACCGTTGCTGTCGATACGGCTGTGAAGATGCAGAAGCTGAGAAACCCGGTCTTCAAGGTCAGGCCTTTCAGGTCACTCCCTCGAGAAGACGGATCTTGCCCTGGTTGACGAAGTTGACGATTATGGTCTTCCTGTTCCCCGGGAGCCTTTCCTTCGAGATGACCTTCCCGTAGTCGTTCCACGACCTGTGGTAGATCACGTCGTCGATCTCGTACTCGCCCGATTCCACATATTCCTTGGCCTGCTCCCTCTCAGCGGCGTCGATGTCCTCGGGGGCGAGCTCGGAAGGCTCGACGCTCTCCTCGACCGCGCCATAGCCATTCTCGTCCGTCATGTAGGGAAGGAACCCCTCGCACCCGGGGCATTTGAGCCATATGACGTCGTTGCTGTCTTCCCCTCCCTCGACGACTTCCATGTCGAAGTCTTTCTTGCAGACACTGCAATGCTGGTTGATCGTCCGCTTCTTTGCGGCCTTGCCGGTAGCCAAAGCTGTTTACCTCCACCTGAAGAGATGCTGAGGATCAATCCTCGATTTTGCAGCAATCGTCCGCCTCGCGCGCGGCAAGATACCTCATCCCGCAGACCGGGCATACATGCTTGCCGTCCAGCCTCCCGTCCGCCTCGGCTTTAGCGAGCAACCTGTGGAACTTGACGTAGTTCTTGCTCTTCTGAAGAATCGACCCTTCGTGTCCTTCCGGCTTCATTACTGCTCCTCCCGTCCCTGGACATGAAAGACCCGCACCACACCATGCTGTGGCACTCGAGCCATATTTGCACTATATATGGTGCTTTTATATCACCATCCGGCACAGCCGTCAACCCTAATCCGCAATATTTTTCATGAACTCAGGCTGCGGAAGCAATATATCACGGATGCCCCGTTATTGCAAGGGGGGTGGGCGCCGCAGGGCCATTTGTCGGCCGGTGTGGCCATGGCTCAGCGGATGATCACGACCTTCCGGACCTGCTCCTGTGTCCCGGCCTCGATCCTCATGAAATAGACGCCAGCTGAGACCTTCCTGCCGTTATCGTCGAGGCCGTCCCAGGTCATCGTGATGATCTGCCCGCCGAAGACCGAGAGGTTGTAGAGTTCCCTGACCCTGCGGCCCGCCACGTCGTATATATTGATCAGCACCTCGGTCTTCGTCTCGGCTGCCGGCGAGCGCATTATCTCCTTCGAGGAGGTCCCCGACGGGTCGTAGTAGCTCCTCGGAACGTCTATGCTGAATGTGCTTCCCCTGTCGTCGGTCGGATTCGGTATGATCGGAGAGACGAAATCTCCAGCCAGCGGGACGACCGCCGTCTCGGACATCTCGCGGGACTCGTAGGTGAGCGTCTGGGGACCGCCACCCATATTTACATCGATCCGCCCGACGATCTTGTACCTGTATGTATGCCCGGGCATTAGGGACTCATCGAAATATCGGAAGCGCTTCCTCTCCGGGTCCTGGTCATATGGAGAATCGCCTTCCACGGTGGCGATCAGCTCGCTGGCCGTCCTCTCCGTGATATCCTCCCTGTAGATGTCGAAGTCCGCCCCGAACAGCTCGGAGGCCGTCTGCCATCGCACCTCGATGCCCTCCATGCCGGCCATGGCCGATGTCGTGTAATAGCGGATCCCGACGAAGAAGACCATCACGCTGTCGATTGCGGTCAGCCCCACGGAGTTCTCCGCGCGGAAGAACAACCAGTTCTCACCGGGGTCGAGCCCTTCCCTGAGGACCAGGCCCTTGTTGAAACTCGGTTTGCCGGTCCATCTCCCCGGGACCGGCCCGAAGAACCCGTCCTTGTTGATCGTCATCTCGAACTTTGTGATCGCCGGCGCGTAGTCGATGCCGAAACCCTCGAACGCCGGGTTCTGGTTCGGGACGGGCGTCGTGACAGCTTTGACCGATATGAGTATCTCGCCGAAGTATGTCGTGTCCGAATTCAGTATGTATGCGTCCAGGACGGGCCTGACCTCGTAGAGGTCGGGGATCGAGTTGGGTATATGCAGGCCGGTGAATATGTCGTACTCGTCGGCCAGTCCCACCTGCCCCATAGTCCACTGGCAGATCGGGAGCGGCTCGGTCAGCGCAAAGTTGTTCATGATGCAGTCCTGGCCGGCCCCGCAGCCCTGGAAGTACGAATTGGCGTTGACGTAGTTTAGATACCCTGACCTGTCGTGGCAGGAGGATTCCGCGCTGGCGTACTCGTCGAGCGCCCAGAAGACATGACTCATCTCGTGGATGAACACGTGGGCGAAACCGATCTGGTCCCCGAAGCCGCAGGCCGGGTAGGGCACCACGGTATAGGGCCCCCCGAGAAAGATCGTGTAGGCGACATATCCACCGCCCGGGCCCTGCCAGCACCCGTTGTCGCTCGCGTCGACGACAAAGGAGGTGAACACCCAGTCGAAGACAGGGGCGCCGTCCTCGTCGACTATCCTCGCTCTCATCGCGTTATTGAAAAGGTGCGTTTTTTCCTCCGCCCACGCGTCGACCGGCATGTCTATATTGTAGCTCTCCCCCAGGTAGGTCATCGCCTCGGAGATCCATATCCCGTCCGTGTTCCAGTCCCCTTCGATCGGCTCTCTCGAGACCGGCACCCCGCGATGCAGGGCGGGGCAGTTCACAGAAAACACCAGTGGCGGCTTCACCCAGTGAGTCGCGTTCTCATACTGCGAGAGCCCGAGCGCCACGTCGCGCAGGGCGTTGCCGATCTCGTCCTGTGTCCAGTTCTCGCTCTGGACTCCTCCCGCGCTCTCTGGAAGGACTACGTTGACAAGGACGTTGCCTATGAGGAACTCCGAGTTCTGCCTGATCCCCCTGTCCATTATCTCGGCCGGGGCGGCGCCCTGCGGGTTTCCGGTCTTCGGGGGATTTCTTCTGGCAAGTTCTTCGGGAAAATCGAAGACGATGTCGTCGAACGGTTCAGTCGCTACGGGCTCGGCCATAGCGAGTATCATCTCCTGGTCCAGGAGCCCCCTGGCGACCTTGAGCGTGACCAGGTCGATCTGCGCCGCGTCCATTTCGGCAGATTCAGTGAAGAACCGGACGCCCAGGCCCGGAAAGTCCGCCGCGCCCGCGCCGGCGGGAAACCGGCCGAATATCATCGACGGGGGCAGGCCGACGATGCCCCTGGCGCCGGCTGAGCCGGCCATCTTCAGAGCCGCCGCGTACGAGTGGAAGTCGCCGTCCCTGAGGATCACCACGGCCCCTCGCAGGCCATACTCGCTCTCGAAGACATCCGCCGATGAGGCTGTGGGCAACATCGCCGGAACGGTGAGAAAACAGATGAAATACAGGGCGATCCTCTTCAATTTCCACCTCGCTTTAGTACGATTTTATCACTGGGTAAAAATAAGAGTTATGGCGGTCACAATCAAACGAAAATACGGAGATCCTTTTCTGTTATACTTTTCCGTGATCTCCGCCGGGATGGCTTCACGGGGGCTCTGCCGGATCAGTATGCCGCTTTTCTTCCCGGAGTGGAGTAGCCGATAAGGACCGATTCGGTCACCGTGATCTTGGGCCTCGCTTCGCGCGGGTTCCTGCCCCCGGGGTAGCTCGTCGTCGTGGTCCTCTCGACGCTGCTTCTGACCAGCCCCCAGAACGGCACATCCGCGGATATTCTCAGTATGCTCCTTTCCTCCTCAAAGCGCACTGCCGTGATCCCTCCCATCGCCACGTCCCGCCTTTCGCTCCTGAAGTACTCGAAGACGTCGCACTGGAAGGTACCGGCGGGCACCTCCACGGTCTCCGGCTCGTGCTCCTGACGCTGGAGCCCCTCGCTGCGCTTGAGAAAGAGCCTGCCGATATCGAAATCCTCGAGTTCCTCGAACGACGGCTCCCTGAACGGCTCGGCGCCGTTGCTGACGAGTATATCGCTGATGCAGGCGTAGAATTCCTCGGGGGTCTTCATCCGGCTCGCCTCTGGGCAGAGGGTCAGGCGCACTGTGACCGTCTCCGTGTCGACCGGGGGCCATGATGTGGATGTTATCTCCAGCCCGGCAGCCCCGGAATCCTTCCCCGTGACCTTGAGCGTGACCATCGAGCTGTCACTTATCCCGTGAACCTCCGATATGATCAGGTACGACACCGAAGTGCCTGCCGTGAAATCGACCGAGTGCAGTGAGACTCCCGGCACGAGGAAATCAACCTCCGCGCGAGCGGGGGCCGGCGCGGCGGCTATGGCGGCCGCGATGACAATGATCACAATATGGTATCGGCGGATCATGCGACAATCCCGGTGACTACCTGTGAGCCTCTGCAGCGCTGGAACTGTCGGCCAGCGCCCTGTGCCCCACAAGGGCCCAGAAGGTCTGGAATTCGAAATGAGGGCTCATTTTCGCATCATGGCACTCCCGACAGCTTGTCCTCGCCCTCTCCTTGTATTTACCGTCTCTCGTGTGAGTTGTTCCCGGGCCGTGGCAGGCCTCGCACTGGACCCCCCTGAGATTTACGCCGCCTTTCTCGTCGGAATCGGGGTCGTACCCGCTGAAGCGGCCGTACCCCGTCGTATGGCACGGTAGACAGCTGGCGTTCCTCTCGTTTCCCGACTCGGTCATGCGCGCGAAGGTGCGGAAATGGGGGCTGAGTATAAAATCGGAAGCGGTCTGGTCGTGACAGCGGGCGCATACCTCGATACCGAGGTACCTTTCCCTCAGCTTGCCGGTCGTAGGGTCACGCGAGACGAACTGCGAGACTTCCATCTTCTTGCGCCGCGCGCCCTCCTCGACGAAGAACCCGCTCAGCATCGAGGCGACCATCGTATCTATCGGGGCCGACTTGGGCAGGGTCACCAGCGTCGTGTCGGTCAGCGCCCATCCTCGACCCACCGGCGTCATGACGGCCAGGCCGATGGAGCGTCCCCTGTCGCCCGAATAGAGCACGGGGACCCCGAGGTCCTGGAACGACCCGCCTATAGTGTCCGCGCAGTCACTCGATGCCTTCTCGCCCCGCTCGGTATGCCCCCGTATCACCAGGTCCACACCTTCGATTCCCAGCAGGAGCGGCTCGAGCATCTCCCTGCGGATATGAGCGAGCAGGATGATCAGATCACAACCACGATCGCGCAGCTCCGCGGCGACCTCCATACCTTCGGCGGCCGGATCATGAAGTTCGACTCCGTCGATATCGGGGATGTCCTCACCGAGCAGTGCGAAGATACCGACCTTGGAGCCTCCCGCTTCCTTTATGACGTATGGAGGGAAGAGCCGATCCCCCTCGTAATATAGGTTCGCGCAGATCACGGGAAGGCCCGTCTCGGCATCCTCCTTTATCGCCATGAGCTCGTACGACAGCTCATTCTCCCCGAGCGCTACGGCGTCGTACCTTTCGAGCACCATCATGCTGGCTAGAAACCTGCTCCTGTACATCTCGAGGATCCCCTTCTCCGCGTAGAAGTCACCTGCGGAAAGGAGCAGCAGGTCAGGGTCCTGCTCTCTCATCCTCTTTATCTCCGCGGCCCCCCGGGCCACTCCGCCTGAGGCGGATTCGCCTCACCCTGCGGGGACGAGCCGGCCCTGAGTGTCGCCGGTGAACACAATGGTCACCGGCTTTTCCCGGGCGCAGCCAGCCGCGAGGGTGAACAGGAGAAGAGCCGGCACGGCCATCCCTGATATGATCGATCTTCTGGTCATGTGATGATTCTACCTTGAACAGAAAAAGGGGCAAAGTGAAAAGATTCTCCTTGCCCCTGTATTATGCAAACCCCTGTCACTTGACGCGGCCCTTGAGAGCCTTGCCTGCCGAAAAGGCGGGGAACTTGGTCGCGGGGATCGTGATCGTTTCGCCCGTCTGGGGGTTGCGGCCCTTGCGCTTCTTACGCTTGCGGGTCTGGAAGGTGCCGAATCCGGTGATCTGCACTCTTCTGTTGGCAGCGAGCTCGGTCGCGATGATGCCTTCCTTCGGAGCGGTGCTGAAGATCGCGTCGATTACCATCGCCGAATCCTTCTTGGTAAGGCCGGTCTTCTTGGCAACCTTCTCGATGAGATCGGTTTTGTTCATTTCGTATCACCTCCTTCGCTTTCGTATTCGAACTGGCGCCAGATTAGCGCCGCCCTATAGGGGTGTCAAGCGTTTTGTGTCTGATTTTCCCCGTTCTTACAACTTTTTTCGAGGGTATGCCGCCCATAGCCCCTATCAATACAGGCAGAACGTGTACCCGGCCACACCGGATCCCGGCGGGAACGTCAGTCGAGGAACCCGGGCACCGTCCCGCTCAGCCCCCTCTTGCCCTGCTCGTACTGGATGTCAGGGTGAGCCTTGATCTGTATCTGGAAATAGAATGAATACTCTTCGCCGAAACGCCTGTGCACAAATCCAGCCTGCCAGCAGTGAAGATCGCGCGTGAGACTGTATTGCTGGGAGGTGAACTTGCGCCTCTCGATGTCGAAATAGTTGCTGAAGGTTATCCTCCAGTTATCCGTAAGGTTCAGGTTGCCGCGCATGTCGACCTTGCTCGTAGGCCGCGACATGCTGGAGCTTCCGAAGCCGGAGTAGCTGTACCCGAGGCTCAGTGACCAGCTCGTCCCCCTCCCCGGCGCGCCGGGGACTCCATCCCCGTCCGACTGATCGTCCCATGACTGCTCCTGGTCGAAGTCCGAGACGAAACTGTCGTACGTGTCGATCTCGTCCTTCTCATCTCCTCCCGGCTTTTCAGCGGGCGCCGATCCCAGTTCCTTCGCGACTCTCATCTTCTCGTGCTCCGGCACCTCCCACTTCCCCGGCCATGAGAAGCTTCCGCCTAGACTCATGTTCGCCGAGAAGCTCGACGAGAGTATCTCCCACTGGTACGGATCGATAGTATTGTTCAGCGAGATGGAAGCAAGCCTGCCGACCGATGTCCTTATACTGGACCGGATATCGGAGAACTGCCTCTCGGACAGCTCGGGGCTATAAGAGCCGCTCATGTTCCATGTGAAGGCATTGTTCTTCTTTGTCTCCTGCCCGTCCTTGAGATATTTCAGGTCGATCACGTTCCTGAGCGACCAGCTGTACCCCTGCGAAGCTCTCTGGTTCGACGTGAGAGCGGGGACATACGACCACGAGACTGACGGGTTGAATGTGTGGCGAATCCCCACGAGCGACCCGATCCTCGGGTAGAAGACGCCGTAGAGCGTCGTCCCGACACCGAGCGAGAACCTCATGGACGCCTCGTTCCTGTATTTTCTGTTTTCGACCGGGCCGGACAGGTCAGTCCCGTAAGCCCTGACCCCCGGCGTTATACCGATCGTGGAGTATATGGAGTTAGCCAAGTCGACCAACTCGATCGATGATCCCGAGCCGGTCATGCTCGAGGCGAATCTGAAGCTCCCCGTGCCGTCCCCGTTGTCGATAAAGTCGACGGTCACCTGATCGGATATCCAGCCGGACCATGAGTTGATAGAGTTCTCCATTTCGCCGGCCAGGGCGGCGCCGTTGTTGTATGCGCCCGGAGTGATCGGTATATCGCCGCTCTCATGCCCGTTGAGCACGATCCTCAGCATGCTGCCCGAAGGGTCGACCGTCACGGGCACCGGCACGGCGTCGCCGGTCAAAGCCGCCGTGCCGGGGGGCACGACGTACTTGAGGTTGATCTCGTCCTTGAGCGTCTTTGCGTAACTCCAGCTCACTCCCATAGACGGCGTGATGTTGAGGCCGAGGAAGGTGTTCTGCTTGCTTATCGACGCGCTCGAGCTCGCCGTCACCTCCTCGGTCTTCCTCGCGTCGCTCTGGGATGTCGTCCTCGTCGCCTTCAGGTTCGGCGCCCAGGTGATCTCGCGGAGCAATCCCTCCCAGAACCCTTTCGCAGAGCCTGAATGCTTTTCTCCGAACCAGAGAGAAGTCCGTGGCAGGTTAAGGGACAGTGACGGAAGCGTGCTCGAGATGCCGATCTC
>Ga0315536_1000478_pt1 | contig 20010 bp, 17 predicted proteins | sample SalMarSW160230MG_FD_203093 | JGI IMG/M metagenome (GOLD analysis project Ga0315536, IMG submission 203093) | Salt marsh sediment microbial communities from the Plum Island Ecosystem LTER, Massachusetts, United States - Salt Marsh Sediment SW1602-30 ...
GAGCGAAAAAGCAGTTATAAAAAAATATTTGACGAAATTACCATCAGTAGCTGTAAATACAACATTGCAGAAATACAGGATGACAGCTGTTTACATCAACAGGGACCTTTATGGTAATTTTACCGGGAAGACGAAAGTTGTTGGGGATTATACACATGGACTTGCAAATGGTGAGGTTGCCTGGAATGATGTGTATATATCAGCTTCAAATAATTTTTCAGAACCGTTTCCTGAAGGCACGAAACAGGAATATATGGAAAACATGAAATATGTCCCTTCTTCCAGTATGCTGAACACACAAAGTCTTAAAATTTTTCCTTCAACTATCAACAGCGTATTTGCAAAAAACCTGATCTGGGATATGATGGCAGTTGAGAAATTTGCCTGGGATTATACTGATTCACTAAAACTAAATAAGAAGTATATTATTCAGAATAAATCCGGAAAATTCGACATGGCAGATGTCGGCACTTATGCCCATAACAATATTGAAATTTGCTGGACAGGAATATCGCAGATGAACAATGAATTATGTGCAGTAATCGAATACAGGGCAATGGATAATTTGCTGGAAATTAACATGGATCAGATCAAAGGTAAAGGTACAGAGCAGTACTGGGGGACAACCTGGATTTCACTTAAAACGAAACTTATTGAATACTCTGAAATGTATTCAGGTACTATACAGGAGATCCAGGTAAAAGGGATGGATAATAAATTCCTGGCTAAGACCATAAGAGAGGTTGATGTTAAGAAAATTCAATAAATTACAGCTAAATTTGTTCATATGAAAACTCCTGAATTAAAAGATATAATGAATCAGCGCAAGCTTGCTTCACATGTTGCCATATTCATGTTCTCACTTGTTGTTACTATAATTTTTTCAATTTCCGGAAAGGTTGGGAAAGAGCCGATTGATACAATATACCTTTTCATTATCCTGTTTCTGCAGATTGAAGTTTTTATATTCTTTGGAAGTCTTTTATTCTCCAAAGTGAATTTTGACAGAAGTCCTGGTGTAGTTACCCGGGTTGTAATAGTAAGGTTTCTTTATTTTTTGGTTATTTGTCTTATTGTATCAATGACGCTCTTTTTATTGATTAAGGCTTCAGGATCGTTGTTAGAGAATCAGCCCCTTTCAAATGTAATACCTGATTTTATTCATAATCAGTTTAACAGCTGGTTTAAATCCACCGTATCGGGTTTATCAGTCGGTGCAGTAATTTTTATATTTCTTCTCTGGCAGACATCTTTAAGGAGAGAACAGAAACTGAGAGAGGAAAACCTGATCTTTTTAAATGAGACTTTGAAAAACCAGGTAAACCCACATTTCCTTTTTAACAGCCTTAATACACTCTCATCTCTGATTGGCACACAACCCGATACCGCAGAACAATTTATTGCCAGGCTGGCATCAATATACAGATATATACTCGAGAACAGCAGGAAAGACAGGATCTCCCTTAAGTCTGAGCTAACATTCATAACCGATTATTTTGAGCTTCACAAAATAAGAGATGAAGGTAAAATGGCACTTAACATTAATGCCCCCGAAGCAGAGAGATATGAGATTATACCTGTATCACTTCAGATACTTATCGAAAATGCCACCAAGCATAATATGGCAACAAGAGAAAATCCATTGAATATTACCATTCATATCGAAAACCGGTATGTTGTTGTGGAAAATAATCTGCAAAGGATGTCGACGCAGTTAAAATCAACCAGGATAGGACTTAAAAACCTTGCCGAGCGAGTCAGACTGGCAACCGGCAAGGTACTTATTGTTGAAGAAACAAATGATTCTTTTATTGTTAAAGTTCCATTACTGTCATGAATATACTGATTATTGAAAATGAAGCGCCAGCAGCCGAAAAGCTAATCAGACTATTGGCAAAAATCGACAAATCCATTGCCATTCTTGGAGTCCTTGAAACTGTGGAGGATGTAATAAACCACCTCCAGGAGAAACCGCAACCTGATCTTATTCTGATGGATATTCAGCTTGATGATGGCCTGTGTTTTGAAGTTTTTGAAACGATAAAGGTTGATATCCCTGTAATCTTTACCACGGCTTATGATGAATATACACTTAAAGCTTTCAAGGTGAACAGTATTGACTATTTGTTAAAACCGGTTGATGAAGAGTCTCTTAAATTGGCACTCGCTAAGTTTAAAAAACTCTATGCTGAAAACGATCCGTTCAAAAGAGATTTCAAACAGCTGCTTTATGAATTCAGAAACCAGTACCGCTCGAGGTTTCTTATTAAGATCGGGGAAAAGTATAAATCGGTTTCTACAAGAGAAATAAGCCATTTTTATATAAGCGAAAGAAATGTCTTCCTGGTTGATAACCAGGGTAAAGATTACGGCATTGATTATTCTCTCGAACAGGTGGAAGGGATGCTCGATCCACGTAAATTTTACAGGATTAATCGCGAATGTATCGTTTACATAGAATCAATTTCTTATATGCATAGCTATTCTTCAAGCAGGTTGCAGCTTACCTTGAAAAACCAGAAGGAGAATGAATTATTCGTCGTCAGCCGCGATAAGGTTAATGCTTTCAAAAAATGGGTTGACAGGTAATTATTAAAAAAGCCCTCCTACGCTAAAGCTTCGGAGGGCGGAGGTGGAGATTAGGGGAATCGAACCCCTGACCTTGTGACTGCCAGTCACACGCTCTAGCCAACTGAGCTAAACCCCCGGTCTGAGTTGCGCAAATTTAAGAAAAAATTGAAAATAATAAAACATCTTGAAAACCGTATGTTTATTGTTTTGGCATGAATACACTATTTTGTAATTTTGCACGTCATTAAAAACAGCAGGCCTTTTTTAAAAGGTATAATAAGGTACGGAATGTTCGACAATCTCAGACATCTACTTGATTTTGATGATCTGCTTTTTGAAAAGCGGAACAAGGATTATGGCGCCTACCAGTTGCGAAAGAGATATAACTCAGTGGTTTTTACCTGCATTATACTGGCATCGTTAATTGTCAGCTCTGCTGTGGTTCTGCCGTTTCTTATTACTACCCGGTCAGATCATGTCCTTGCAGGAGGGGCGCGATATGTTCAGGTACAAATGGAAACATTTGAACCTCCTGTTGACAGGATTGTTGTCCCTCCCGCACCGCCTCCTCCGGAGGCAACTCATGTTCAGGAGATTGTTAAATATGTGCCACCTGTTGTGGTTGACAGTATTCCTCCCCTGGAGAAGACTATTCCCACAACCGATGAGGTCCTTTCACAAACAACGATTGATAACCTTGATATTACCGGGAGAGGCTCAGGAGATAATCTTCTGCCCGGAGAGGGTGGAGATGCTTTTAACCAGCCATTTTTTATAGTGGAGGTGATGCCATCATTCAAGGGGGGGGATATAAATAAGTTCAGGCAATGGATCCAGCTTAGAACCGTTTATCCTCAGGCTGCTGTCGAAAAGAAGATTAAAGGCAGCGTCTACCTTACTTTCATCGTTGAAAAGGATGGATCAGTTTCAAATGTTACTGTTATTAAGGGTGTTGACCCAATTATTGATAATGAAGCGGTAAGAACAATTGAAGCATCACCGAAATGGAGCCCCGGTTTACAAAGAGGACTGCCTGTGAGGGTCAGGTTCTCAATTTCACTCCTGTTTCATTTTTAATCTTGATCTTATTAATATTGTAAAAGTGATGATTATTTGTTTTTTACATGTTTTTATTACCTTTATCCGCGTATAACTAACCTTAGATGATATGAAAAGAATAGTACCCTTTATTTTCATTTTAACCATTATCCTTGCAGGTTGCGGATCTTCCAAGAAACAACTTCAAAAAGGTAACTATGACGCAGCTGTTGCAAAATCAGTTAAACAGTTGCGCAAGGACCCAAATGATGCAAAACAGATAGATATACTTACTCAGTCGTATAAAAATGCTAATGATCAGGATAAAGAAAGAGTACGTTTCCTTACTATGGAAGGGAAACCAAGCAACTGGGATGAGATTTACCTTGTATATAAAAGACTAAGCGACAGACAATCGCTGGTTAAAACAGTAACCTCAGTCAATTTTCCTTATGTTGACTACATGCCCGAAATGGTCAATGCCAAGCAGAAAGCAGCAGATTTCTATTATGCTCATGGAAATGAACTGATGAAAAGCGGGCTTAAAGAATCATACAGACAGGCATTCGCTGAATTTGTGAGAGCAAAAGACTATGTGGGTGACTACCAGGGTATCGATAATATGATACAGGAGGCAAAATATAAGGGGATGAGCAGGGTATTCGTTTCAATACAGAATAGTTCAATTCTTAAATTTCCACAGGAATTTGAACAGGATCTTCTCGCACTTGATTTTCCGCACCTTAACTCTGACTGGGTTGAATATTATACCCAGAACCTGAATGATAATACAGAATATGACTATTTTATAAATGTGAATATCAAAAACATAGCTGTTAGTCCCGATAATACTGTTGACAGAGATTCAGTCATTAAAAGGGATGTCGAGGATGGATTTACTTATGTTCTTGATAAAAAGGGCAATGTAATGAAAGATTCACTGGGGAATGATATTAAACAGAAAAAATATAAAACTCTTCAATGCGCTCTTGTTGAGACGATTCAGACTAAAGCATGCCATATTGACGGTGATATTGAGGTGATACAGATGAACCCGGATAAGGTTCTTAAAAAAGATCCGATTGGTGCACAGTCAAATTTTGAGAACATTTCTTCACGGGCCCTTGGTGACCTGGGAGCCCTGAATGCAAAACAACTGGAAAGAACCAAAACTTCGGTTGTGCCGTTCCCGACTGATATCGATATGGTAATAAAATGTTCCGAATCATTGAAAATAGCAATTCGAGGGGCAATACAGAATGACAGGAGGTTTATTTATTAGATGATTGAAACCGATAAACCCCTTGAGAGGGCAATCCTGGTCGGAATAATATATCCCGGGCAGGATGAACGTGAAGTTGATGATTTCCTTGGGGAACTCTCATTCTTGACAGAAACAGCAGGTGCAGAGCCTGTTAATAGGTTTATCCAGAAACTCGATATTCCTAATCCACGCACATTTGTTGGTACCGGCAAGATTGATGAAATAGCTCGGTTTGTGCAGGCTAACAGGATAGATATTGCAATATTTGATGATGAGCTTTCTCCAGGCCAGTTACGAAATATTGAAAAAGCCCTTGGGTGCCGTATTCTTGACAGGACTAACCTGATACTCGATATTTTTGCCGGAAGGGCAAGAACATCCCATGCAAGGACACAGGTGCAGCTGGCACAGTATCAGTACCTTCTTCCCCGGTTAACGGGTCTGTGGACTCACCTCGAACGGCAGCGGGGAGGTATCGGCTTAAGAGGTCCGGGTGAAACAGAGATCGAAACTGACCGAAGGATAATCAGGGATAAAATAGCATTGCTTAAAACACAACTTAAGAAGATCGACACCCAGATGGCTACACAGCGAAAAAGCCGGGGTAAAATGACAAGGGTTGCTCTTGTTGGCTATACAAACGTGGGTAAATCAACAATTATGAATCTGCTGAGTAAATCTGATGTTTTTGCAGAGAATAAGCTGTTTGCAACTCTCGACACAACTGTGAGAAAAGTTGTTATTGAAAATCTTCCTTTTCTGTTATCCGATACCGTGGGCTTCATCCGGAAACTTCCCCATGATCTGGTTGAGTCATTCAAATCAACACTCGATGAGGTAAGGGAATCGGATCTTCTTATTCATGTTGTCGACGTATCGCATGTGAATTTTGAAGAGCAGATCAGGGTTGTCAATGAAACCCTTAAGGAACTTGGAACAAATGATAAACCAATGCTGATTGTCTTTAATAAAATTGATATGTTCTCCTATGCTATGAAGGATGAGCATGACCTGACACCAGTTCAGAAAGAAAATTACTCATTGTCAGACCTTAAAAAGAGCTGGATGGCTTCAAATAAACTCCATAAAACGGTTTTTATTTCTGCTAAAACCAGGGAAAATATCGAAGAATTCCGTAAGCTTCTTTATAACGAGGTAAAGAAGATTCACGTTAAAAGGTATCCATATAATGAATTCCTATACGAAACAGAAGCCTGAACTGAAAATCTCTGTGACCCCCCCCGGTGTCTTCTCTGTGGTCCTCTGTGTAACAATTTTTAAGAACTAACACAGAGTCGCACAGAGCTGGCACAGAGTTGCACAGAGGTTAATAAAGATTATTAGAAATCATATATTCTGCAATCTGAATTGCATTGGTAGCAGCTCCTTTTCTTATGTTATCGGAAACTATCCACAGGTTAAGACATTTTTCTTTAGAAAGATCACGTCGTATCCTTCCAACGAAAACCTCATCCCTGTTATGTGCAAGTATCGGCATAGGGTACTTATTCTCTGCGGGATCATCATAAACCATAACCCCCGGGAAATGGCTCAGCAGATTGATAACTTCATTCATGTCGAAATCATTTTCAAACTCAACATTGACAGCTTCGGAATGACCTCCAACCACAGGAATTCTGACAACGGTAGCAGTAACCATTATTGACTGATCCTCAAATATCTTTCGAGTTTCGTCAATGAGCTTCTGCTCCTCAGTAGTATAACCGTCGGGCTGAAAAGTACCTCCATGGGGGAAACAGTTTTTGTCAATAGGGTGGGGATATGCCATATCTCCTTTAATTCCCTGCCGTTCATTGTCCATCTGGGAAACTGCTTTAACACCTGTCCCGGTTACAGACTGATAAGTGGCAATTACAAGACGCCTTATGTTATATCTTTTGTGAAGAGGAGCAAGGGCCATTACCAATTGAATAGTGGAACAATTAGGATTGGCAATTATTCTGTTTCCTTTTTTGATGGCATGGCTGTTAATTTCAGGGACTATAAGAGGGACATTCTTATCCATTCTCCAGTATGAGGAGTTATCTATCACAATAGTTCCGTTTTTCGCAAAAAGAGGAGCCCATTCTTTTGAGGTTGACGCCCCTGCCGAAAATATTGCAAAGTCAGGCCTGGCTTCAACAGCTTCCATTACACTTACTACCCTTACAGGTTTTCCCTTAAACAGGACCTCTTTACCGACCGATTTTTCGGAAGCGGCAGGTAGTATTTCCGATACAGGGAAGTTTCTTTCTTCAAGAACCTTCATCATCGTCCGGCCAACCATGCCGGTTGCTCCCACAACAGCTACTTTCATAGTTATTTGTTTGGAATAATGTTTGTTATTTAATAAATTTACTCTGACGTTAAGAGTGTCAAAATTAACTTTTTTTTCAATCCGTCCCGCTGCATGAAAAAAGTTATTTTACTGGCAATGCTAATGCCATTTACGGCCTTTGGCCAGATTGTGGAAAATTTTGAATCAGGTATTTCCGGCAACTGGGTTCAAAGCCCAGCGGACCGCTGGGAAGCAGATTCTGTAACTGCCTTATCAGGCAATTATTCGTTGCATCATGCATTTGATAATTCCGGTGCAGGAATTGACAGGGCAGGTTTACCCGTCAGGGATATGTATCTTGCTGAAGGTAGTGCCAGATGGTCATTCCTTGTCAGGTATGGATATGATCCTTCATCTTCAAATAACTGGTCGGTATTCCTTATCTCCGACTGTGGACCGGGCAGTATGTCGCCTGAAGAAAGCACCAACGGATTTGCCGTTGGTGTGAACCTTGCAGGTTATGATGATACCCTGCGCCTGTGGAAGGTTAAGTCAGGGGAGGTGACAACTGTTATAAAATGCCTTATAAACTGGCAAAACGATATAGGAACTGACAGCACTGTAAAAATTTTTGTGGAACGGTCTCAGGAAGGATCGTGGACACTGCAGGTTTTTAGTCCTGAAGATGACCTTCTGGAGAATGATTCGGGTAAGGATCAGGAATTATTCAGCTTTGCATGGTTTGGGATTTATTACAGATATACCTCCACCTGCGACAGGCTTTTATGGTTAGATGATATAATTATTGAGGGCGTATTCCACGAAGATAATGAAGCTCCTGTTGTTGAGAGTTGTAAAGTTTTAAATAAAAATTCGATTGAAATTCAATTAAATGAAGAAGCTGCCTCTGATTTCATTGACCCTGGTAATTTTTCGCTGGCCGGTGACGATAACAGACCATCCAGAGTATTTGTAGAAGGTACTTTAACATATATTCTGGAGTTTGACAGTGAATTGAATAACAAGTCGGAAAATACCCTGTTGATAGACCATTTATGTGACAATTCCGGGAATTGTTCATTTAATATTCAGGTGCCTTTTGAATCCGGCTGGGCTGCACCTGGTGATGTTATAATATCTGAGATCATGGCCGATCCTGTACCGGAGGTATCACTTCCCGGTAAAGAATATATTGAATTGACAAACAGGACGGGCTTTCCATTTAACATGAAAGACTGGAGTCTAGTTATTGGAGGCCAGTCTTGTCTTATTCCTGATTTCATTATCGGGCCGTCAGAGATTGTGATAATATGTTCTCTGCAGGATACTTCGCTTTTCTCTGGATTTGGAAGGGTTCTTGGTTTAAAGCAGTTTCCTGCCTTAACGGATGGCGGAAAGATCATATACCTGGCTGATAGCTATGGTAACTTAATTCATGGTGTCGAGTATTCTTCTGACTGGTATGGGGATGAGCTAAAATCCGGAGGTGGCTGGTCGCTTGAAATGATTGATACAGATTATCCGTTTTTTTATGAAGGAAACTGGAAAACATCTATCTCCAGAAAGGGAGGTACCCCGGGAATTGCCAATTCTGTAGCATCCCATAATCCTGATGATACATTTTATGGTATTGAGAATGTATTCCCGGATGACAGCGTTACCCTGAGGCTAAGGTTTTCCGAACCGGTATTGAATATTTGCGAAGAATTAAAAGATATTAAAATCTCTGGGGAGGATATTATTTATATTAAACCTGTTGATCCTCTTTATCGTGAGTTTGTTTTAAAGGTTGAAGACCCGTTAAAGACAGGTACTTTATATAAGCTTGAGATCTCAGCGATAACGGATTTTTCCGGGAATCCAATCATGAAATCGGGTTTTTCATTTGGCATGCCCGAACCCTCTGAACTTCACTACCTGTTGTTTAACGAAATCCTTTTTAATCCTTTTCCGGGAGATCCTGATTATATTGAACTTTTTAACACCTCGGATAAGGTTATAGACGCCTCACGGCTTATACTTGTATCTGTAAATGATGGTACTGGAGACACTTCCCTGGCATACCCGTTATCAGGTGAGAAGAGATGCATTTTGCCAGGTACATATTATGCTGTTACTACTGATAAGGCCAAAATCCTCGCGAGATATTTCTCTGCCGGTCAGGACTATCTCTTTGAGGCAGGATCCATACCGTCGATGACTGACGATAAAGGGCATGTTGTACTCTTTAATAAGGAGCTTGATAAAATTGATGAGGTGACTTATAATGAAAAAATGCACAGTTCCCTTCTTTCAGGATATGAGGGTGTGGCTCTTGAAAAGACAAACCCGCTTTATATATCTGAAGAAAGGGGTAACTGGCATTCTGCAACTGAGACTTTCGGATGGGGGACACCAGGAGCTCCTAATTCCATATTTATCGAAGTGCCTGTCACCTCGGACGAGGTAATCTTTTCTTCTGCGAAAATTACCCCGGATAATGACGGGATTGAAGATTTACTGGTAATACGGCTAAATCTTGCAGGTGCAGGGAGTGTTGTAAGTGCAACGGTTTTTGATGAGACAGGAAGTTATATTAATAGAATTGCGGAAAATTTGTTAGCAGGCCCTGAGGCAACACTGATATGGGATGGAACCGCTGATGACGGCACTTCCGTCAGAACCGGCATTTATATTGTTTTTATAACCTTATATGATGAGACCGGCAAAACCAGGCAATGGAAAAAGGTCTGCACCGTAATCAGAAATTAAGGTTAAATTATTACAATGATTCTATCATCTCAGTCATGATGGTTGTCATCCGCGATTCGGTTTTGGCCGCTTCATTCTGAACCGATTCGTGTGTTGTATATTCTATCTTTCCTTCAACACCAAGATCGGTAATAACGCTTACTGCAAAACAGGGCAGACCCATATGACGGGCAATTATTACCTCGTTAGTTGTTGACATACCCACGGCATCGGCGCCTATTATCCTGAAATATTTGTATTCGGCAGGAGTTTCGAAAGTGGGACCACTGGTAGCAAGATAAATCCCTTTGTGAATCCTTATGTTATTCTCCTGCGCAATTATAAGTGCCTTCTTTATCAGGTACTTATCATATGCCTCACCCATATCGGGAAACCTTGTACCTATCCGATCATCGTTAGGACCGATCAACGGATTTGGCAAAAGGTTAATATGATCGGTAATAATCATTATGTCACCTATTTGAAAATCAGGGTTAACTCCCCCTGCCGCATTGGAAAGGAACAGGCATTTAATACCAAGATGCTTCATTACCCTCACTGGCAATGCAACCTGGTCTGCACCATAGCCTTCATAATAATGGAACCTGCCTTTCATAGCCACTATTTTCTTCTTCCCGAATTCGCCGAAAATAAGTTTCCCGGCATGTCCTTCAACTGTTGAAACAGGGAAATGGGGAATATCCTTATAATCAATTTCAACACGATTTTCAATTTTTGTTGTAAGTTCACCGAGCCCGGTACCAAGAATTATTCCTGCGTCGGGATTGATTATTCCCTTAGATTTCAGAAACCCGGTTATTTCGTTTATTTTTTCTAACATAGTTAAATATCATGTTATCAAACTCTTCCTTATCGTCATTTAAAAAATTTACGCCAACAGGAATATAATAAAAGGCCGATCTAATCGGTTCTGCAATATTAGTAAATTCCCTCAACCTGACAGCATCTTTTTCAGTTGTAAACAGATACTTTACCGGCGATTTAAGATCATTATAAGCTGAGGAAATGGCCAGGATGTCATCTTCATTGAAGTTATGATGATCGGAAAATGGGAGGTGCTTGATTTCGTTATATTTTTTAAGCAGGTAGTCTTTAAGTGGTTGAGGATGTGCTATCCCGGTAACAAGGACAATGCCACAATCCGAAGCTTCTGAGTCAAATTTATTAGTAAAAGTTGTTGATGATTCAAAAACCGGCAATGGGTCCTTATAAGTTAACGTTGTGAAGTAGAGATTCTGATAAGGTGCCTTGTCGAATTCTTTTACAATCAGTCTTCTTTGTATAGGGGAAAGGTCTTCAGGCGATTTGGTTATAAGAATAATATTGGCTCTTCTCATGTTTGCTGTGCTCTCCCTGAGGTTACCGTAAGGCAGCAGGTGATCTCTTACAATCAGCCTTTCGAAATCAGAAAGAAGGATTGAAAAACCCGGAGTTATTCTTCTGTGCTGGAAACCATCATCAAGAATTATGACATCTGTCGCAGGATTTTGCTCCAGGATCTTTTTAACACCATGAACCCGGTCACGGTCAACTGTTACCATTATATCCGGGAATTTCCTGGATATCTGCAAGGGTTCATCTCCTATTTCGCTTACAAGAGAAGACGATGATGCAATTCTGAAATCACGCGTCCTGCGTTTGTAACCCCTGCTTAGAGTCACCACATGGAAATCTTTTCTTAGTAACCCGGCAATGTATTCTGTATGAGGAGTTTTTCCGGTTCCTCCTACAGTAATGTTACCGACGCATATTACAGGAATGTTGAATTCAACAGACGGAAGAACGTCGCTATTATATAGGAAGTTTCTTATACCTGTAATCAATCCGTAAATTAAAGAAACAGGATACAGAAGGATATTTTTATTGCGTTCCATAAATAGGCACTCCACCCTTTAGCTCACTTTAAGTACTTTTTATTAATGGATCTCAATTTATTAATGGATCTCAATGAAATATGGTAATCGTGCCTGTATTCCCGACAAGCTTCTGATCTCCTCAATCATGTTATAATACCTGATAGATTCCCCCAGCTCTTTCTTCAGGAACTTCATCCTGACATCTCCTGAAAGCTGTGAAATCAGTCTCGTATAGGGATCTTCAAGAACCGGTAATTCTCTTATGGAATAGTTTGCCAGGTTTGCCAGACCAGCAGCACCTTTAATAGCATCTTCAAGTCCGCCTATTGAATCAACAAGTCCTATTTCCTGAGCATTTATTCCACTCCATACCCTTCCCTGTCCTATGCTATCAACTGATTTTTCAGTCATTTTTCTTCCTGAGGCGACTTTACTGACAAAATCGCTGTAAGTCTGTTCGATGCTTGATTGCATGATCTCTTTTTCATAGGTATTCATTGGCCTGAAAACTGAAGGGAAATCGGAATTTGAGTTTGTATTTACAATATCGGTTGTAATGCCTAATTTCTGCTTAAGTAGTTTGCCTGCATCAGGGATCAGTCCGAATACACCAATGGATCCTGATATTGTGGTTGGGTCAGAGTATATTTTTGTTGCGGGAGCTGAGATGAAATAACCTCCCGATGCGGCGTAATTTCCCATAGATACAACAACTGGTTTAACATGTGAAGCAAGTTCCAGTTCCCTCCACATAATATTTGATGCTATCGCGCTGCCTCCCGGTGAATTTACTCTTAAGACTATTGCTTTTACCGATGTATCCTTCCTCTCTTTTCTTATGACTTCAGCATAATAATCTCCTCCAATGTTGTTATAATTTCCCTTGCCGGTAACGATTGTACCTGATGCATAAATCACTGATATCCTGTTTTTAACAGATATTCCTCTTTTAGGTTCGGGAGCCTTTGTATATCTGGTCATGGATACCAGGTTCAGATCTTTATCGCTGCTTATGCCTGAAAGGGCTTTCAGTGTATCAATTAATGAATCGCGAAATATTAATCCGTCAACAAGATTAGTAGCAAGTGCTTTTGATGCTATGTTACCGTCAAGATTATCCGCAATTCGATTAAGCTTATCAACAGGTATGCCTCTCGATTTTGAGATGTCATCCAAAACCTGGTTCCATATCGATCCCACATAAGCCTTGATCTGGGTCCTGTTTTCTTTGCTCAGCCCGTCGAGGATAAAAGGTTCAACGGCTCCCTTAAACTTGCCATGACGGATTACCTGTACTTCAATTCCGAGCTTGTCAAGAGCTTTCTTATAGAACATTATCTCGCTGCTTAATCCCTTGAAATCAACCATTGAAGAGGGATTAATGTAGATCTTATTTGCAGCCGTGGATAAGTAATAACACTCCTGGGTGAGGACATAATCAGAATATGATATGACAAATTTCCCGCTTGAACTGAATTTCTCAAGAGCATCCCGTATCTCTTCAGTAGTTGCCCAACCTGAAGGAAGGAGTCCGTTTTCAATTAAAATTCCCTTGATTTTATTATCAGAAGATGCTTTATCGATGTTATGAAGTATCTCATTTAGCCCTGGCGTTGGAGTGAATGTCATATTGAAAAGATCAATTCCTCCGATAGGATTCTGATCGCTCCTGTCAGGTATGGTTACTCCTGCTTTAAGGACCAGTATGGAATTATCGCTGATCGAAACAGGTTTGTTCCCTGATGAAACAATAGCGCTCAGGGTGGCCAGCATAACAACAAATAAAAGAATGGATGTGAGTATTATACCGATTATGGTAGCCAGTGTGTATTTCAGGAAGTCTTTCATTTTCTTGGCTCTTTAATTTAATGGATTTTAAATATATGAAAAATCAGAATGATTTTGTAAAGGTATGCATCTATTTAATACTTTTAGCCCTGTTATAACTTGAATATGAATATAGTATTTCTTGGAATTGGTGCCAATCTCGGTGACCGTGACTCTTCACTGAAGAACGCAATTTCAGGGATTGGTGAACATATAGGTTCTGTTCTGAAGTCTTCATCAATTTATGAAACAGATGCTTGGGGATTTGAGACCAGTAACAAGTTCCTGAATATGGTAGTTGAAGTCGAAACACAACTTTCCCCTTCAGGAGTATTGGGCGCCATTCTGATGATCGAAGCTCATCTTGGAAGGATCAGGAGTGAGAAACAATATTCATCAAGGGTTATCGATATTGATATCCTTCTCTATGATGACCTGATAATTGATAAGAAGAGCCTCAAAGTCCCTCATCCTTTGATGCATGAAAGACAATTTGTTCTGGTCCCTTTGTGCGAAATAGCTCCAGAACTCATACATCCAATTCTTAAGAAGCCAATATCCTCCCTTATAGAATTGTGTCCTGACAAAACTAAAGTTGAAATTTACAGACCGCACGACCGCACGACCGCACGACCGCAAGACAACTCTTTAGAGTAACCCGTTATCCGCAAAACTGTAATAATCCTTATCTGAAATGATCAGATGGTCAAGCAGCTGGATATCCATCAGGTTGCCGGCTTCCTTTATTTTATGTGTTATTTTAGTATCTGATTCGCTTGGATTGAGATTTCCGGAAGGATGATTATGACAAACAATAATACCTGAAGCAAGGTACTCAATCGCCTTTTTCATCACTATACGAACATCTGTTACCGTACCACTAATACCTCCCTGGCTCAGTTTCATCCTGTTTATCACTTTGTTCGATCTGTTGAGGAAAAGTATCCAGAACTCTTCATGAGCAAGATCGGAAAGCAATGGCTGGAAAATGTCTGCAACATCTCCCGAACATTTTATCTGAGGTATATCGTCAGCCTCAGAGAGCTTTCTCCTTCTTCCCAGTTCAAGAGCTGCAGCAATGGTTACAGCTCTGGCAGTACCTATTCCATGCAGTTTCTTAAGGTCTGTTATTGCAAGTTTACCCAGACTATTAAGATTATTATTTACAATACCCAGCAACTCGCGGCCCAGATCCACAGCCGATTTATCTCTGGTACCGGAACCGATAAGTATTGCCAGTAATTCGGCATCGCTCAGGCTGGCTGTGCCTTTCTGAACAAGTTTTTCCCTGGGTCTGTCCTCAACAGCCCAGTCTGTAATTTTAAGTGACATGCAGCGAGAAAATTGAAATGCATATGCAAGGTAGTCAAATCCATCTTTATTTCAAAAAGAAAAAGACGCTGGACGCTAGGCACTAGACGCTAGATACTAGACGCTAGACGCTAGACGCTAGACACTAGGTGTAATATGTCATAAGTTCGTTTACACTTTCTAAGCAAAATACTGTATCAAGAGTTCGTTTACATTCTTTATACTTGCCCCCTAGGGGGCGCCGGCTCTAAAGAGAGCAAAATATCATAAGTTCATTGACATTTTGGAATTTCAGTCAACAGGCATAAGAAAGGGGAATACATGGAAAATAATATGGTCTCTTTCGATTAGTAGGATATGGTTTTTTATAACTATCCGAGCGATTACATAGCTATACATTAATTCCTTTTTAAGCTCAAATTTCATATCCAGGATTCTGATCATACAATCACTCCGTATAAACCTGATAAAAACTATTTCTCCCTCAGTCATTGGGATCCGTTGGTTCGGGCCGGGGATAGTATTTAGTTTAAAGCATGGAGAATCAGACACCATTTGATTAGGGGTATTTCCTCCGGTGGTTGAATATCGATGGTTCTGATTGTGAAAGACCATGAACTCAACAGCACGCTCCTTTAGTTGCTCAAAGTTTGAAAAAGTTTGGGTGTTCAAAAAATACTTCTGCACGTTGTCGTTAAATTTTTCAATCACACCATTGCGCCATGGTTCGGCAGGTGGAATAAATACTGGAGTAATGTTTTCTGACAAAGCAAGTCGTATTAATGGGCCAAAGCTTCTTGGGTGACGATTACTCCCTCTGAAAGACAACTCATTGTCCATTTGTAAATAATCCGGCATTGAAAAGTCTATCCAGAATTGGCATACAGCAGGCATTACGCTTTTTGAAGATTTATTTGGGATAGGGTAAACCCCGGCATAATGTGGCTCAATCGCAATAATATTGAGTATGTAATACCTACAGCCCCCTCTGAGATACTTTGGTCCAATAAGGTCCATCTGCTGAACATTAGTGAAGTAATCAGGATATTCTTTTTTTTTGCTTCTCTTTTTGTCCCCTTGCCTAAAAGGCCATTTCGGTGAATGACCCTATTAATTGTAGACATTGAAGGAGGGATAATATTCAATCGCTTAAACTCATAAAGAATATTCAAAGCTCCTTTCTGTGCATATTTCTGCTCTTTAAGGTTATTCCGAATAGATACAATTGTTTCTTCAATGTCTTCCGGGATCCTGTTAATTGGCTTCTTCGGTGCATTGGACAGTGATTGATACCAAACATCGCTACCTGTCTTATACCGTTTGAGCCATTTATGAACCCACTGACGAGTTTTACCTAACTTGTCAGCGATATCATTATTAGGGATGCTTTTTAGATGTAATTCGACAGCCTGTTTTCTGATTATCTCTTCGTCTTTCATCTTTTTTTTGACGAAGTTCCAAAATTTCAAAGAACGATTTAAAAAATATTAATGTAAACGAACTAATGAAACAAATTTTTACCTTAGATGTAAACGAACTACTGACATTTTGATGTAAACGAACTATAGAAATTTATCATCTAGGAATTAGGAATAAGGGGAATATCAACTGTACTACTTATTATAAAATTAAATATAATTTAAAGTTGTCTGTCACACTCTCGAGATGTTTATAACCAAGAGCCTAGAGTCTAGAGTCTAACGTCCAGAGCCTAGAGTCTAGAGTCTAACGTCCAGAGCCTAGAGCCTAGCGTCTAGCGTCTAGCGTCTAGCGCCTAGCGTCTAGCGTCCAGAGCCCAGAGCCTAGCGTCTAGCGTCCAGAGCCTAGAGCCTAGAGCCTAGCGTCTAGCGTCCAGCGTCTAGAGCCTAGCGTCTAGCGTCCAGCGTCTTAATAAAAAAGGCTATACCTTAATGATACAGCCCGTTTATATAGAATTTGAGTAGTATTATAAGCTGTTTATATGCTTTACTATGGACGACTTCAGGTTGGAGGCTTTTTTCTTGTGAATAATGTTCTTCTTTGCAAGCCTGTCAAGCATGGAAGTTATTTTGGGAAGCATTTCTGCGGCTTCCTCCTTTTTGGCGATTGAGCGAATAGTTTTAAGAGAATTACGCATAGTTTTTGCATAATACTTATTGCTTTCTTTTTTTGCCTCTGTCTGCCTGATCCTTTTTTCTGACGACTTATGATTTGCCATGCCTGTAATTAATTATCTTCAAATTTATAAAAAAAAATTGTAGTCCATAGGGGAATCGAACCCCTGTTACCAGGATGAAAACCTGACGTCCTAGCCACTAGACGAATGGACCATGCAAAGAACTTTAAAATGCGGATGCAAAGAAAAGATGTTTTTTTTGATCTGCAAAATATTTTGGACTAAAAAAGGTCTCTGATCTGAACGAATTGCTTATTCAATCAACTTATTAAGACGGAAACCATCAAAATCGCCTGAACTCATGAAAAGATAGACCGGATTGTAGTAACTCCTGTCTTTTATATCAGAGAACAATTCACATGCATTGTTGTAAACATTTACATTATTGCCTGCAAAAGCCTTTTCGACGAACTTTTTGGACAGGGGTTCCAGTTTCTTTAACCCGATTGCATGAGGATTAAAATAGATAAATGCTGCAGTGGCACTGTTCATTGTACCTTTGTAAAGGAATAAGAAGTCACTGTTCAGGCTTGAGTAAGTATGTAATTCGAGGCAGGCTATTACCTCTCTTCCGGGATATCGGGCTGCTATTGCTTCAACTGTTGCTTTTACCTTCGAAGGAGAATGAGCAAAATCGAGATAGACCACACCCTTTTCATTTTCAATAAGTTTCTGCAGTCTTTTTGAAGTGCCTTCGAAACTCTGAATTGAACTGTAGAAATTATCTTCAGTAACACCTGCTGCCAGGCATGTCTCTTTTGCAGCAGAAAGGTTTTGCATATTATGTTCTCCGAAAATTTTTAATGGTATAACACGGTTATGTGTAGCTCCATAGAATCCGGTTTTATTCTGAAAATAACCATGTATCTTATACGGGATCTTTTTGATATGATCTCCAGTTGTAATTGCAATTTTCTTTACCTCAGTATCATCATCAAAATATATCAATGTACCCCCCGGTGAAATTTTTTCGACGAAAATTTTAAATTGTTCGATATAATTATCAAAAGTTGGAAAAACGTTCATATGATCCCATGCGATCCCGTTAAGCACTGCAATATCGGGCATATAAAGATGAAATTTTGGTCTTTTGTCCAGTGCCGATGTCAGATATTCATCTCCTTCAAAAACAGCTATCTCTGTATCATCAGACAATCCTACCATTGTTTCAAAGCCATCGATAACTGAACCGACCATGTAATCAAGTTTAATATCCAGGCATCTGAAAACATGCATTATCATTGCAGTTGTTGTTGTTTTCCCATGGCTTCCGGCAATAACGATCCGTTTCTTGTTTTTGGTCTGTTCATAGAGATACTCAGGGAATGACATGATCTTTAGTCCTGATTCACGGGCTTTAATGAGTTCAGGATTATCGGCCCTGGCATGCATTCCAAGGATAACAGTATTTATATCGGAGCTTATTTTCGCGGGGTACCATCCAGGCTTTTCCGGAAGAAGTCCATAGCTTTTAAGCCGCGATCTGGAAGGTTCAAAAATCTCATCATCTGAACCTGTTACCTGATATCCTTTCTTATGGAGAGCTATTGCCAGGTTATGCATCACAGCCCCGCCAACAGCAATAAAATGGACTTTCATTTTAAACATCACATATCAGGATACATTTTTTTAATGATGCCAGCTTATCTTTTTGTGCAGGAACAAATTCCTGTCCTACATATCCTTTGTATCCTGTTTTCACAACAGCACGCATTATAGCCGGGTAATATAATTCCTGAGTATCATCAATCTCGTGTCTGCCAGGGACGCCACCGGTATGGATATGACCAATATAAGGACTGTATTTAATAAATGTATCTATAATGTTTCCTTCCATTATCTGCATATGGTATATATCATAGAGGAGCTTAAATCTTTGTGAACCAACCATCTCGCATAACGCGGCTCCCCAGGGCGTTTTGTCGCACTGGTAATCTTTATGGCCGTAGCTGTTGAGCAGCTCCATTATTATTGTTACCCCGTATTTTTCAGCAGTGGGCATGAGTTGTCGTAATCCTTTGGCACAATTTATCATACCTTCCTCGTCATCCTGTCCCTCGCGGTTGCCTGAAAAACATATCAGGTTGGGCACGCCTGCCGACGATGCTTTCGGGATCATGGCCTCATAATCGGCAATTAGTTTTTCATGATTTTCAATACGGTTAAAACCTTTTGGAATACCCCAGTCAGTTGCATAACCCACCGCGCATTTAAGTCCTGCATTGATAACTGTGGCCCAGTCTTTCTCTTCCAGCAGTTCAACAGATTCAATGCCCATGGCTTTGCAGGCTTTTGCAAATTCATCGAGTGGGATGTCGCTGTAGCACCACTGACTTACCGAGTGATGAATGTTCCCTTTAAGAGGTTCATCTATTTTACTTATTCCTTCGATTACGCTTTTTAATGGAGTCGCTGCGGTTACCATAGCTGCCCCGGCAATATTTCCTATCATTTTTCTTCTGTTCATTTCAATAATTCTTTGCGAAATTCCTTATAAAAGTAGTGAATAACTCAAGGTTTTGGAAAACATTTATTATAAAACAGGATTTATCCCGGCAAATTAAGGTAAAAATACCCAATGTAGCTATCTTGTTTTTAATGTTATATATTTGTATAAGGGATATGAACGTACGATAATTATATGAAAATTACTTCCAGGCACGATTATAAAAACGGACATTCTATTGGACTCCTGAGGAGCGGCGAGAATTTCTTTTCTGCCTGCGAAAAAATTATTGATGAAGCCAGACAATATATTCATTTTCAAACCTACATTGTTGATGACGATGAAACCGGGAGGAGGATTGTAGATGCTTTGATAAGAGCAGCCGGAAGAGGAGTTAGGGTATATTTCCTTCTTGACGCATACGGGGGAAGCAGTTTTTCGAAAGAGCTGACAGCTTTGGTTGAAGAAGCCGGTGTTCTGTTCCGGAAGTTTTCCCCGAGGTTAATTACAAAG
>Ga0315536_1000480_pt1 | contig 19959 bp, 18 predicted proteins | sample SalMarSW160230MG_FD_203093 | JGI IMG/M metagenome (GOLD analysis project Ga0315536, IMG submission 203093) | Salt marsh sediment microbial communities from the Plum Island Ecosystem LTER, Massachusetts, United States - Salt Marsh Sediment SW1602-30 ...
TGTCTTCGCATACCCTGTAGATCAATCTGCTGAACCAGTCACTACAACTAGTCCTGATGGGATTGAATTCACCATCACACCGCGCGATGTAGATTTAGAAAATGTTCATAGACTAACAGAGATGAACGGTCTGACAATCCTCAGCTCGCCTTCCAAAATTGTTGAGGTTGTACTTAGTTATCTTCATGATATAGGGGCTCATTAGATGAGTGCCAACGCGTTAGAATCAAAGAAGGAAAAAATCAAGATTCAGATTAATGAATGGTACAAGATTAATGGCCGTGATTTTCCTTGGAGGGAAACTGACAACCCTTTTCATATTCTTGTTGCAGAGATGCTTCTCAGACGAACAACTGCTACAGCTGTTGCTAGAGTATTCCATGATTTCATCAGTCATTATGATACTCCAGAACGACTTGCACGCTCAAGGATTTCCACAATCAATAAACAGATTGCCACATTGGGGCTACAAATGTCAAGAGCGCACCACTTGAAGCAGACTGCAAGTCAAATTATAAAAGATTTTGATGGTAAGGTGCCAAATGACCTCAAAGAACTATCTAGTTTTCCTGGAGTCGGTCGATACGTTGCATCCGCAGTATTGAATTTTGCATTTGGCGAACCTATTCCTCTAGTTGATGGAAATGTAATCCATCTGATGTCACGTGTCTTTGAGTTGGATTTTGAAGACCCCTCAGATGAAGAAGCATGGCGATTCATGGGTTCCTTTGGGCCAGATGCACAAAGTAGGATTTTTTACTATGGTATTATCGACTTGGTTGCAACTGTATGCATACGATCATCACCACGATGTTCAAAATGCCCACTGAACGAATTATGTTCTTGGAAAGATAAGAGGTTAGACCCCAATGGAACTGCCTGATGGATTCGAATTTGGTGTTGTCGAGTCTGACGAAGAAGTTGAAGAGTTGCTAAAATTCCACTCAATAGTCCATCCCGATGATGATGTAGAAGAACTTCGAAGGCAGATTGACCATCTTCCCGGTTTTAGTCAGGAGATGAATTACTACATTCGTGACCTTGATAAAGGAATTATAGTAACAGCTCTCAACTCTATTCCATTCATCTGGAATTATGAAGATATTCCATTGCGAAATCTAGAATTAGGCTGGGTTGGCACTCTAAAGGAATACCGAAGAAAAGGCCTAAACAAATCATTATACTCTCACTTTAACAACTTACTACTTTCAGGTAACTATGACATTTCCACGATTCAGGGGATTCCCTACTATTACCGTCAGTTTGGGTATGATTTTGTCATTCCAATGGACCGTACTGTCTGGATTCGCACAAATCAGATACAACCTTTCGATGAGAAGAGTCTCCCAGAATATATGAAAATGAAAGTTCGTCCAGCTGAAAAGAAAGACATTCCCTCCATGATGGATCTTTTTGATGGTTTGAATCAAGGCCTCTTAGTTTATGCTCCTAGAAGTCAAGAACTCTGGGAAATTCAAGAAACCATGAAAAAACAGTTTGAGAATGAATTTCAGACATATGTGGTGGTCGCAGGTTCTAAAATCATCGGATATTTTCGACTTGTCAAGAAAAATGACAGAGAAGGATTCCCAAACAAATCTACATTAACGGTCATTGAGAGCAGTATCTCTACCTTCAATGGTGTTCTCCGAACCCTACAATTTCTATATGTCGAAGCGGTTCAAAATGATATTCCTCTTATTGGTTCTCAGGGTCCTTCTTTCAATAGTCTCTCGAAAGTAATGGAGAATGTCGGTGGAAGCGGAAAACCTTGGTGGAAATATCAAGTTCGTATCCCCAATATGGTTAGATTTCTACAGAAGATCTCACCAGTTCTTGAAAGACGTCTTGTTGGCACAATGTTTGAAGGGCTCACTTATGATGTGATTATGAATACATTCCAAAATTGTTACTCAGTCAATTTCTCTAATGGCAAGATCATTGATATTTCAGATTTAGGACCACAACAAGTGATTGATAATCAAGATTTTCGTGCACAACCTAATGACCTACTTAGGCTAGTTCTTGGTGCATACAGCATAAAAGAGATAGAGCAGAACAATATCGATTTCATCGTCAGAGGTAGTGTACGACTAATCACAGAAGCCCTCTTCCCGAAGAGAGAGAGTTCAATCTATTACTATTATTGCTGAATAGAATTTAATCCAAGTCTGGAATAGCAATCTCTAAAGCAAATTTTGCTCCACATGGACAACTTGCATTGATAGGATACTTATCTGGAGTATCAATACTGATAACGGCTCCTTGCATAGCCGCCTTGTCAATCATTGTCTGCATATTGTGCACCATATACTTTGCAAAACCAAAAACAAGGTCTGGGATTGACATATCATCAATCCAATAGACGAATCGCGAACACGAGGGGCAGTGACTAAGTATCAATCTCGTACCATCTCCACAGCTCGAGCATGTAAGTTCAGTATGATGATACTCTGGAGCGTTTGGACATGGTAAATCCAAAGTATTCTTTGTACCACATCTGTAGCAATAGTATTCAAAATTGATAGTCTGATTCATTGCAGTTCAACTCTGTGCGACAGTGTTGAGTAATAAATCTCTTTGTTTCAATGGTGGGTTTCTCAGATTTGTGGACCTAATAAGGGACCTATCTGATAATACAGTGGAGTGTTCACTGTTGCTGATTGAACGTGCAGATACAAAACTAATGTCCCTTCTCTTAGTATTTCTATCAGAGAACTTTGAATCAAGTGCCAATCGATGTAACGTCTGTGATTCTACCATACCAAGTTTTGGAAAGTCATTTCTCATCAGCGGTAAATGGGTTTGCGTAAGTTGTGTAATGCAGAGAATTCGAACAAATTCTTGCTAAAATTTTTTCCAAAACCCAACAGTGAAAAGTGAGTAGTGTTATTAGTAGATTCCTTGGTGAATCTATTGAAGAGAAGAATTCAACCTCATCTAAGAGTCGGAGAAGGCGACGTAGAAGAAGTCGTCATAATTACTGGAAATCCCGATCGTGTTCCAAAGATTGCTGCTAAAATGAAAGATTCTGAGGAAGTGGCTCGATATAGAGGTCTTGTTACCTATCGTGCTTATACTCCAAAGGGTATTCCAGTAACGATTGCTGGTACTGGTATGGGTGTTGCATCAACTCACATCTGTATTGAAGAGCTTGCAAATCTAGATGCAAAAGTCATACTGCGATTAGGCAGTTGTGGCGGTATCGATCCTTCAGTAGTGACTGGTGATGTTGTTGTGCCAACTGCTTGCGTCAGAGATGAACGAGCAAGTTTAAACTATGCACCAATTGAATATCCCGCAGTAGCTTCGCCCTTCTGGTTTAGTGCTCTCTATCATGAGGTTGGAAAACTTCTGCCACCCAATCGAGTCTATTCTGGCATATGTCTTACCACTGATATCTACTATACGAATCCAATGTATGATAAATTGGATATCTGGACTCGGGCAAAAGTGAAGTGTGTTGAAATGGAGAGTTCACTTGTCTTTACTTTTGCTCAGACTCGCGGACTTGATGCTGCTTCGATTCTATCTTGTGATGGTAATCTTCATGGTGCACAAAAAGGTGAGCAAAAAGATGAGAGTGAGCAAACTGGTGAACAGGACCCACTCATCATAGAAGCGATTGAGAAAACAATTCTAGCTTCTGCTAATGCTATTGACCTCATCTATAACAAATAGGTTCAGAATCATTGGAGGTGTAAGCGGTGGTATCCGGAGGTCCAGATACTTCTCCTTCTACAACAATCAGGTCTTACTTGGTAATGAAAGCCGAGTCCAAAAAAGCTTTGAAGCTTGCTGAGGAATGGTGGGGAGATAAAGAGGTTCCTACTTACATTAAGATACACCGTTTTGATAGAGATGATGTAGAGGAGTTTGTTGTTCTATACAATCGATGTTTTCTCGCTTCACCTGACCCTTTCTGCCCATTAACTTCAGAGCAAGCAAAACAGCTTGATTCCGAAGGTATCTTCGTTGCAAAGTTATGGGGGCAGCTCGCAGGTTTCATCGCTTGTTTCGTAGAAAAACAAAGTGAATCTAATTACGGGGAGATTACTGGAATTGGAGTCCTTCCAAGTCGAAGGAGAAAAGGAGTTGCGACTGCGCTCATTAAAAGAGCATCCAAATACTTCTTGGATTCTGGTGTAGAAGATGTATATTGTGAAGTCTATGAGGAGAACCTGCCATCCCAGATGTTGATTCAAGCTTATGGCTTCGAAGAAGTTGGGCGGCGAGATATTCCTATGCAAGCTGGGCTTCCTACGAAATCGGCATCATCATCTGAGCTACCAGGTGGTAAGATTATGCGACGTTTAGGTCTGAGACCCCGAACGGGTTGTGAGACCTGTAGAGATATTTGAATGAAGACTGGGCAACTTTTTAGTCAGGTATCACTATTCAGATAGTGCTATGTACGCTTTTGAGCCTGAGGAATCTGAAAATTCCAATTATAGGAAACTCTCTCTCAGACGTTTTGAGAAGGTGAACAATCCTCAATCAATTCATGGCATCTATCCTTATCGAGGTAAGATGTCTCCATTAGATGCGTCCCACATAATCAAGCAATTGCCTTCGGATTCACTTCTCCTTGATCCATTCTGTGGAACAGGAACGATTCTCTATGAAGCTCAGAAACAAGGCTTGAATGCTATTGGTGTCGACAACAATCCACTTGCCTGTACAATTGCACGGGGTAAGACCGAATCTCTCAATAAGATAGCTACAATGATACAACTTGAGAGCTCGATTGAATCTGCCAAATCTCTCTCCAAAGTCAGTGTGATGCCCTCACAACCTGCGAGATATTTTCACAAGAAGACTGCAGATCAAATCATGCGAATTCTTTCATTATCTACTTCCTTTTCGGCGTACCTTCTCTCGAGTTTTTATGGTGCAATATGCCTTGCAGCTCGTGCATGCAATAATTGGCTATGGACTTCAACTTCAGTTGGAAGAATCAATAAACCACTCCAGAATGTTGATTTCTATTCGACATTTCTTCGAAAAGCTCGAAAACACATAGAATATGTGAGAGGCTCTCCACCTGTAGCCGTACATACACATGATACAAGAAAACTCAGCAAAGTCGTTCGTAAGAATTCAATAGATGTTGTATATACGAGCCCACCCTATTTTGATGCTTTAGATTATACAGGATATTATTCCAAGATTGTTCTGGAGATCCTAGGTATTGATAGAGCAGAAATCCGTGAGGGGTTGATTCAACGATATTCAACATACCAAGAAGAGATGAAGAAAGCTCTGCAAGCAATTGATTTCGTACTACATGATGAATCATTAGTGATTTTTGTGGTGGGTGATAGAATGGTCCGAAAGAAGCTTATTCGAGGGGCTGACTTCTTCGCTGATATTGCCCCTTGGAAAAATCCCTATATTATGGAGCGAGAATATACGAAGACTGCCAGCTCTCTGTGGGATAAGATCAATACAACTCAAAGAAAGGAACAAGTAATAGTCTGGGATCTTGTAAATGGGGGACGCAAGTGAGATGACTCGACATCTGGTTGTAACTGGTGATAGCAAATGTATGGACCATGTAAAAGATGATTCAGTTCATCTTGTAGTTACTTCTCCGCCTTATTGGAACCTCAAGGATTATGGAAATGATGAGGCTATCGGACAGGCTTCTTCTACCTATGAGGAATATCTCGATTCAATATGTGAAGTTTTCAGAGAATGCATCAAGAAACTCACACCTGATGGAAAGCTCATCGTGAACATCATGCCAATACTACTTCCGGGTAAAACATCAAAATTCAAACGTAGAGTTACAAAATCCGTTCTCACAGAGCTAGAGGAGTTTATGATATCGCTTGGTAACATGTATTTTCACTCCCTTTACATCTGGGATAAGAGAAAAGCGGCGCGTTTCAGTTCTTGGGGATCGTATCCATATCCACCAAATCTATTGAGTACTTACCCGTACGAATGGATCATCGTATTTTCTAAAATAGGAAAACGTCGAGGTGTGAATAAAGAAATCAAAGAAGCCTCAAAAATTTCTCACAGAGAATTTACAGACTGGGTACAAAATTCAATTTGGGATTTTCAACCAGCATCAGCTAAACAGGAAGACCATCCTGCACCATTCCCTGAGGAGCTTCCACGACGTTGTATCCGTCTCTATTCTTTTGTCGGCGATACTGTTCTTGACCCTTTTGCTGGAAGTGGAACTACCTTGAAGATTGCACGAGAGCTCGGACGTAACTCTATCGGTTACGAGATCAATCCAAATTATGCATCAATTATCCGTGAAAAGATTGGTGCAAATGATGAATCGTGTAATGATATTTTTGAGTTTTTGACTGATTGAGGCCAAACCTATTTAATGTAAGAATCCTACTAGTAAATATCGTGATGAGCTATTCAGGTCAACCTGCGAGTGGCTCTTTCAAAATGGAGGCATCTGAAATAATTGGCTTATGATGTAGTAGTTGTTGGTGCTGGACCCGCAGGTTCTATAGCTGCTCATGAGTGTGCAACGAAAGGTCTCAAAACTTTACTTTTAGAGAAAGCAATAATCCCACGGGAAAAAGCGTGTGGCGGAGCAGTGATGTATAGAGGACTTCGTATTATTAACGGAGAAATTCCTCTTGATTTAATTGAAAGAAAAATATATGGTATTAAATTTGGTTTCAGCAATGGAACTTTTTCTGAATTCATTTCTGACAAACTTATAGGCATTACAGTCTTTCGTGATAAGTTTGATGAATATCTCTCACGACGAGCAGTTGAGGCAGGTGCAGAACTCAAAGACAATAATCGGGTCATAGAAACCTCAATTTCCGATGAATGTGTAACAACTCGTCTTAACGATGGGCGTGAGATCAAATCTGATTTCTTGATTGGTGCAGATGGGGTCAATTCTATTGTAAGTCGCTCACTCAAACTCCGTCCTAAGCGAAAAGATTTGACTAAAGTTGGTCTTGGAATGGAAGCTGATTTCTATGTTGGCCGAAAAGGTGTGATGAAAGCAACGAATGGAAATCCTTCAATTCTGCAGATACTTCCTGTTGAGAATCGAATTAGTTATGGATGGGTCTTTCCAAAGCGAGAACATCTTGCAATTGGCATAGCTGGATCCGGTATACACATGCGTCATTTAAGACCTGATTTTGATATATTTTACAAATCCCTTGAGAAACGACTTGGCGTTGAACTGAAATTGGAGAAGCGACGAACTTGTTTCCTTGGAGGCGATGGTTTAGGAAGTACTAATGTTACTGATAGAACCATCCTAGTTGGTGATGCTGCTGGATTCGTAGATCCAATGATGGGCGAAGGAATTGCATATGCTATGCAGTCTGCAAAAATTGCGGTAGATGTTATTAGTCAAGCATTACAAGAGAATCAATTTGATGCTGATACTCTGTGGAAGTACCATCGCCTCTGCCAAGAAGAATTTGCGGCTAACTTTCAAATGGCTGCATGGGCAGGATCACGGGGAACATCTTTTGCAGCTCGTCTTCTACCTCGGATAAATGGTCACAAAATAGCTGCAGATATGATGTCTATGATAGCTCGTGGGGAAATTGGATATGCAGACATTCCCTATGTTGCAATAAAGAAACTTCCAAGGGAACTTCCTACAATTATCAAGCATGTAGTGCAATCACATATTCAATCTCATAACTGAAAACCTTCATAGGGGGATGTATCTTGTCCTCCAGTAATGAGAACTCTTCGTCCTGTGTCAACTATCATAATCATTGTACTTGCTGTTTCCATCCTGCAAGTTAGTGGTCAAGTCACTCATACTCCGAACTTTGATGGTGAGAGCGCTTATGGTTTTCTTACAGCACAATGTGATTTTGGTCCGCGACCCCCTGGCTCTGAGAATCTAACTCTATGTAGAGCATACATTGTTGAAGCTCTGGAATCGTTCAATTGGACTGTTTCAATTCAGAATTTCACCTATATGGAAACTGCATGTGCGAATATCATTGCAACTTGGAATAGCACCACAGATTCACCAATCATACTGGGAGCTCATTATGATACCCGACCAAATGCAACAGAAGAGGACAATCCCAGTAATCAATCTCTCCCAATTTTAGGTGCAAACGATGGAGCGAGCGGCACTGCGGTGCTAATGGAGCTAGCTCGAATTCTGCCGACTTCTGAGCGGTCAAAGGTTGAACTTGTCTTCTTCGATGCTGAAGACTCAGGAGATCTTAATGGATGGGCCTGGATTCAAGGTTCTACGTACTATGTTTCTCAACTTTCAACTCAAAGAATAGGAACGATTGAAGCTATGATTCTTGCTGACATGGTAGGTGATAAAGACCTTTATCTCCCGAAGGAAAGTAGTTCCACAGATTCTCTTCAGAATGCTATTTGGTCAATAGCTGCTGGTCTTGGATATGGTAGCACATTCGTCGACACTTCAGGTTATTCTGTCTTTGATGATCATAGACCCTTTTTGGATGCAGGTATTCCTGCAGTGGATATCATCCAAGTTCCATTCCCCTCAACTTGGCATACTCTAGAGGACACGCCTAACAAATGTAGTGCTGAAAGTCTGGAGATTGTCGGTAGAGTCTTGGAGGTTTTTATTGTTCAATATAATGCTGAAAATGGTGTGTTTCTTCCTGATCCACCCTATATTCTCTATGCGACAGTGATAGCCATTCCGCTCATCGTTCTCTTTGTACTATACCTACGAAAGAGGCGGTAATCAAATGTTACAAGCTTTTAAACGGCATTAGACAGTAATTACTATTGGATAGTTATATTCTGGTGAACTTGCTTGGAGAAGACCTTTCTATTTAGACAAAACAACGGCGCCTCTTCTCCACTCACTTGTATATCAGTAGGTCCGAAAGGAAAATTCGTTGTGTGTGGAAATACTGCATCTGATATCTTCGTTGTAGACACAAAGAATGGAAAATTAAAGCAAACAATCGTAGGTCATGATAGTAAGATTTCAGGCGTGTCCTTTGTTCAAAATCGTTTTCATATTCTCTCTTGTAGTTGGGATGCCACAACTCGTCTCTGGGATAGCAAAGAGAAAGGGGATCCGCTCATACTTAAACATGGATCTGAAGTGAAAACTCTTACAGTTTCACATGCACTAGGAAAAGGTGTAGCTGGAGATCGTGATGGCGAACTTAAGATATTTTCATTGAGTACGATGAAGAACCTCAGAAATATCGCGGCTCATGATTCAGGTATTTCTGGTCTTACAATTCTTGACAATGATACCAAACTTGTTACGAGCTCGTGGAGTGGAGAATGTAAACTCTGGAATTTGGCTTCCTACGAATTAGAAAAAGAGATTGTCACAAAGGGAGAACGTATTCGGGCTCTTGCTGCAACTCCCGATGGCACAAAGATTGCTCTTGGTATGAATAGTGGGAAAATCCTGTTGATTAATCTGGAAACTCCTTCAGAGCGTTCGAAATTGGTCGGACATACGGATATCGTTGAAGCCCTTTCTATTGATTCAACAGGAGAGAGATTGGTATCTGGGAGTTGGGACCGAACGATTCGCCTTTGGTCATTGAATACCAACAAAGAGATATCCTCTGGCAATTTGCTCTCAGGAATTACTGCAGTAGAATGGAATCCAAAGGATGAGGTTGTATATTCTACGGATTTCTCCGGTGCAATTACATCATGGACCATCTGAATTATTCATGTTACTCTGGCTCAATCAAGTAGGCAGATAGGCTCTAATGTCCATATTTACAAAGCCCTCATTGTTCCAAGTCAGGCGGATGCGACCATATCTCTTGTTAGTAGGTATTTTTCCTTGTGTATCGACTTTGGCTGAGTTACCTTTCAATATTTCAGATATTCTCTCCTTATTCTTATTTCTGCTGAATTTATCATAAGGAATGGGTACTCGTGTCCGGTCTACCAATGTTAGAATCAATGCCTTTTCTGATATCTCTACAAGCGGTTGGGAAAATATTGCCCTCCCTTTTTTGAAGAATGGAGTTTTATCTCGCATGCTTCTGATGGTTCCCGCTAATCTTCTGTGACGTGCAACCTCAGCGCAAGCTGACCTTACTACATCATTCAGATAGGTTTCTCTATTGTCGAATCGTTCAGAGAAATCGTCTCTAATTGCATCCAAAATCTGAGCCTGCTTTGTTAGTAGACGATTTTTTAGTAGTTTCTTGATGACCCAATTTGTAGCTTGCACGTAACGAGAGAATTCTTCTTCAATAGGAATCTGTTTCTCTCGAGTCAATGCAACGCTTGATAATTTGAGTAGTATCATCTCAGGCATTAGAATCACTAAACCAAACTCATCAAGTAAAACTAATCAATTTAACTCAAAATAATCTGAAACTAGATTCGGTGAGCTAGATACTGCGCCTCACTGATTATACGATTAATCTCTGCAGGTTGGATATCGTAGGCACCATGTTCAACAAGAACCAATTTGAAGAACTCTTGATCACTTATCCTTAGCATAGGTATGAACGCGACATCTTCAGTATTTTGTCCCATTGCAGCTACCATTGCCCTTCCCAATGTACAGACAGATTGACGCATATCTAGTACAGCAAGTTCGTAATCTCCTGCATAGGTAAGACTTCGTGCTCCATGATGTTCTCGTTGTGCCTGAGCGAGGTAACTGGTGGCTGCTATTAATTGATTCTCTGAAATTATCTCATCAAGCTGTTTTTCTGTCTTATCCATCCAACTCTTAATCTCTTCCAGGGCGATAAGTAATTTCGGTTCATCCATCCCCTTCAATTTGAATGCGCGGAGGAATAGTTTGTAGGTGATTGGGTCGAGCATTCGAATTTCTGTTAGCACTTCAGCTGGCTTGATCATTGTGAAGATATTGTTTGTCATCACAATGACTCGACCAAGATGAAGAAGACCATCCCGTGCTTCATAGATAGCACTTTCTTCATCTTCATCATCTAGGAATTTCTTAGCACGAGCGAGCTCATCCAGCGCCAGTTTCTTCACTTCATTGATAACTGCATCCGCCCATACATATTGTCGGACACTATTCTCCCAATTCTGTAACAACTTGTCAGGATCATATAGCACTCGAGATGTTCGAAGTCGATTCACTACTTCTGAGATTTTGAATACATCTTGCGTAGCACCCTCCAAGACTGACTTCACTTCATCGACGGTCATAAATGTCATATCAATGACGACCTCTTTGTGTGTTGACATCAATCTTACAGGAGCTTCATCACCATTCCAGATAATACCAATATCAAGATCCGAAGTGGATGTGATAGTTCCTTTAGCATATGAACCATAGACAAAGATACCTTTCACATTATTATGCTGTTTCCATTCCGCAACGGTATCTTTGAGAGCATCATCAAAACGATGGTGAATATTGGTCATATCTTCAAATTCCCCTCGTACTTTATTAGACGGCTAATACCTATAACCCCTCAATTGTCAATAAAGCTATCTGATACGTTACCCGACACTAATTAATACCCGATTTTCCATCGGCAATTAGAGGAATCAAGATGCCCCGAACTGATGGAAGAAGCAATGATGATCTGAGACCTATCGAATTTGTTAGAGGTTACTTGAAACATCCAGAAGGCTCAGTATTGGTTTCTACCGGTGATACTAAGGTGATTTGTACTGCTTCAGTAGAAGAAGGTGTTCCAGGTTGGCTTAATGGTAGTGGACGAGGTTGGGTCACTGCAGAATATGGGATGCTTCCAAGGTCAACAAATGAACGAATGGGACGTTACAAAATTAGCGGAAGAACTCAAGAGATCCAGCGTCTGATTGGTAGATCATTACGAGCTGCTGTGGATATGAAGAATCTTGGTGAACATACCATTAAAATTGATTGTGATGTCATTCAAGCAGATGGAGGAACAAGAACAGCATCAATTACAGGTGCATTTGTTGCACTCTGTGATGCTCTTGATTTTATGATAGATATGGATATGATTCAGGAACGATCGTTACTAGGCAATATTGCTGCGGTAAGTGTAGGTCTGATTAAGAATGAGATACTTTTAGATCTGAACTATTTTGAGGATTCTAATGCTGATGTGGACATGAATATTGTAATGCTCGGAGATGAGTTTGTAGAGATACAAGGAACCGCTGAAGGCGCTACATTCAAACGTGGAGTCTTGGAGGATATGCTTGATATTGCATCCAAGGGGATTAACAAGCTTATCGAATATCAAAACATCTCTCTTTCTTCAAAGTAATCTTTTAGAGCAGGTACGTATCACATGAATAGAATGTTTTTCTGTGCATGTGACGGAAGGTTTATCTAGAAATCCTGCGGGGTTGATTTGCTCTCGTCGAAGAGAAGGTCTTATGCGACGTAAACGTCGTGAGGCTGTTCTGGTGTTACTGGTGACGGTTTTCACCCTCGACGCATAGCAAGCTTTAAATCGCCAGCCAATTAGGCTGGCGGAGCGCTCACTGAAACTTCAGTGAAGTGCGAAGTTAGGTCCGGAGTTCAGCGATTTATTCACTGAATGAAGGCTCATCGGGACCAGGCCAAAGTAAAGGAGTCATTCCCGATGAAGGACCGTCATTGCATAAGTTTCGGTGCTGTGCACCAATAGGAACAGATGCACTGATTGCAGAGGATGGAAGTACACTGATCGAAAAAACTTAAGGAAAGGAAAAAAAGACCTAACGTTTTAACGTTATTATTACGAAACTCCTTGGCATGATTGGTCACAAAGATACAATCATGTTCACACATTATTGTGGACAACAGGTAATACTGTGTCAACACATGACTAGGTCCGCAATTTCGCTATACGGTCAGTGGTGGATGACTTGGTTGGCTAGCTGATGAAGGGCGTGACAAGCAGCGATATGCCGCGGGTAGACGCATGAAGTCTTTGATCCGCGGATGCCCTAATGGGACTTCCTCACATGGGCTAATACCCCATGTGGATCCGGAGTCAATTCCGGATTGGGAACGCTCGGAACTGAAGCATCTTAGTACGGGCAGGAAAAGAAAACAACTGTGATTCCCCTAGTAACAGCGAGCGAAAAGGGAATAGGCCAAACCGAATCCCTGTGCGAAGAGTACAGGGGGATGTGGTGTAAGGGTCACGAACAATTGCCTATGTAATCGAAGCCGAGGTTGTCTGGAACGACACGGCACAGAGGGTGACACCCCCGTAGGCGTAAGGTACAGGCATGTTTGTGATTCCAGAGTAGCGCGGGTTGGATGTCTCGCGTGAATGTCGCAGGTACAATCTGCGAAGCCTAAATACTCAGCCAAACCGATAGTAAACTATGTAGCGCGAGCGAAAGTTGAAAAGTGCCGCGGAAGCGGGGTGAAAAGCACCTGAAACCACTGATTTATACAAAGGATGCTGATTACAAGATTAGATACTCGAGGAACGAAGCGTGAGCAATTGCGTTGTAGGACTCGAGTGGATCGAATCAGCATCATCCGTCTTGAAACACGGGCCAGGGAGTTCATGGGCGTGGCGAGGATAAGGCAGAAAGCCGTAAACGAAGGGAAACCGAGAAGCCCGCAGCTGCTTGCAGTGAGGGGCCGCGTGTGAAAGTGCGCGAAGTCACTCCCGTGACACGAGAAACCAGTCGATCTTGGCGTGGGCAGGATGAAGCCGGGCGAAAGCTCGGTGGAAGTCCGAAAGGGTTCTGACGTGCAACTCGCTCCGTTGACCTGCGCGAAGGGGTAAAAGGCTTATCTAGACTGGTGATTGCTCGTTCTCCGCGAAGTTGGTCGTAGCCAAGCCCTGCTAGAGGTATCATGTGGTGTAGAGCACTTTTGGATGTGCCCGGGGGACGTCAAGTCCTTCACCATCCCGAAAACTCCGAAGCTGCGTGAACCGTAGAAGGCAGGAGACGGGTGCCCGGGGTAAGCCCGGCAGGCCGAGATGGGGAGAACCGAGAGTATGGTTAAGGTCCCTAAATACCAGATAAGTGCGGTGAAGAAGGGCGTCGAGAGCCCAAGACAGTCTGGGGGTGAGCTTAGAGGCAGCTATCCCCGAACGAAAGCGTAACAGCTCACAGACCGAGGCTCTCGGCCTTGAAAATGGACGGGGCTAAATCTGGTTACCGAGACCATACGGCACACGGGTAATTCCGTGTGATCCGGTAGCGGAGCGATCCGGTTGGGAAGAAGTGGGGCTGTGAAGTCCCGTGGACCGGCCGGATTTGATGATCCTGGCAGTAGTAACAGCGAAGCATGGTGAGAATCCATGTCACCGAAAGGGAAAGGGTTCTTCGGCGATGCGTCATCAGCCGAAGCTTAGTCGATCCTAAGTGGCACCGTAATTCGAGTGTCACGAAAGGGAATCAGGTCAATATTCCTGAACCTCGGAAGTACGATTCGCGGCAACGCAAAGCCGCACTTGTAACTCATCTGGACGAGCCAAGCACAGCTGTCGCTGTGTTTAACACTATAAGCGTGCTGAGTACTGTAATAGTGAGAAGCAGGCGAAGGGTGGAATAGTAGATGGTCGGACATCTATTTGGCCCATTTCTGGTGACCTTGAAAAACGAGTGCGGAAGGATCTTCCGAGTTCGTACCCAGATCTGACACAGGTTCCCTGGCTGAGAAGGCCAAGGTGTATCCGGGTCACTCCTACCTGAGGGAAATCGGCCAATTAGCAGCGTAACTTCGGGATATGCTGTGCCTGGATTAGTTCACGCTTTTCCAGGTCTTAGTAACTAAGGGGTCCCAACTGTTTAATACAAACATAGCTGACTGCGAGCGCGAAAGTGTTAGTACAGTCAGTGAATCCTGGTCTGTGCCTGTATGTTAAAGCTCGGGAACGGGTCGAAGCACAGGTTAACGCCGGGACTAACTATGAGTCTCTTAAGGTAGCCAAATGCCTTGTCGGTTAAATGCCGACGTGCATGAAGGGAGCAATGAGGTCCCCACTGTCCCCAGGAGGAACCGGGTGAACCTACACCGTACCGAACAGTGTACGTAGCGTCAATGGGAAGAGAAGTCCCTGCGGAGGTTTACTACGCAGTCTGTCATTGCCATTTCTGATCACATACAGAGCATAGTCAGGAGCGACGAACTACACTCTCCGGGGTGTGGGAATGCGAACTTGTAATACTGACTATGTGGTTGGGGATGGCTAACCTAAGCCATGCGAGCATAGGGACACTGGCAGATAGGCAGTTGGGCTGGGGCGGCACAGGGCTGACAAGAGATCAGCCCTGACCAATACTGAGCTCAGAGGCGACAGAAACGTCTTGTTGAGATCAAGGGCATAAGCTCGGTTGACAGGATCCCAAAAAGCAACGGATCCTGGGTGGAAACACTGGCCTAGCGAACCTCAATATTGCCAATTGTAAGCGATTGAGATGACAAAAAACTTACCCCAGGGGTAATCTCTAGCCGGTCGACGAAAGGCGAGGATAATAAATACATCATTGCCATTAAATAATATGAGTGGAGAAAATGGAGCGCTGGAACATATCGGATGATGAAGGCTTGGATGAGAATCCAAAGTCTAAACACCGTCAGTATCTTGAACAATTGTTCGAGGGTACCGATCGTATTGCTGAAACGATGTTAGCTAGCGCAAACATAGCCTATCTCGCAGGCATTACTGAAGATGCCCACCTTGGCCAAGGTGGAAAAGAAGGATATGTCTATGACATCGAGTCTAAATCAGAACGATGGCTCACAGACTTAGTTGTGCCTGCATTGAAACGTGAGATTCCTGATAAGGAACTAAGCGTTAAACAACGTGGAACCAGACCTGAATTTCGTATTCAGGTGTGGGATAAAGAACTCGTTGAGACCCTTCGAGTATTATTCGAAAGGCCTAGAATTGTTCTATTATGGAACATTCAGAAACAGCGAGCATGGGTGCGTGGATTTGCTGATGCTGAAGGATCAGCAACTCGTAACTCGGATAATCAACCACAGTTTAGTTTCTACAACAAAGACTTGGAGAAACTCAAGATAGCAGGTGAAATCCTTCAAAAAGATGGTATCCACTTTGGCTTCTACCTACCAAAAGGTAGAGATGTGTGGCAAATGTATCTTACAGGACGCGAGAATCTAAAGCGTTTCCTTGATGGGGAAGCCACTGGGGTGAGCCATCCAGAGAAACGTTCACGCTTACTACAATACCTCACTGAGTAGCGCCGACTAGGGACCCTAAACAGAGTTGTCGCGTGCAAGAGTTCATATCGACCACGCGGCTTGCTTCCTCGATGTCGGCTCTTGGTATCCTCGGGTTGCATAAGGCCCGAAGGGTGCGGGTGCTCACCGATTAAAACCGAACGTGAGCTGGGTTTAGACCGTTGCGAGACAGGTTGGTTTCTATCTATTGACGCTGTTGGATATCTGATGGCAAGATGATACCGGTACGAGAGGAACGTATTGTCGCGACCTATGGTGTACCCGTTGTCTGACAAGGCAATGCGGGGTAGCTAAGTCGTAATGGATAAACGCTGAATGCATCTAAGCGTGAAGCCAGACCAGAAAATAGATATCCACTTGCTAGACGATCTGCACAAGACGATGGGACAGGTGACTGTAACGTCGAGTCTAGGAACGAGGACTCTTGTAGAAGACAAGGTAAATAGGTTGGGGGTGTAAGTACCAAGCTCCGGCGAGGTATTCAGCTCACCAATACTAATGTCCGAGGCGTGCAGACTGAAAGTGTGATTCGCACAGTACCTAGAGTTGTTCTAGGAGTTCGTGTGTAACGTAGAGATACTTCCATCCTTTGTTGTCTATTTTTCCACTATCATTCTTGTAATCTATTGAGTATAGCAGCAATATCTGGATTCTTAGAGAAATTCCAATCGCTTCGAATTCTCTTTAAAATCTCAGTTCCATAACCAACATTGAATATTGATAATATTGCAGACTGTATTTGCTCATCAGATGCAAAAGCAGTCGCACCTGAAATTGCATTCACAACTTAGGAAATTTATGAGGTCAATAACACGCTTTGCTATGAATTCTGTTCAATATGCTTATTAGGAGTCTGTCTAGGATGGGACAATAAATCGCAGATGAAGGTGTCTAGATGAAGACTGGTGAGAACAGCAATCATGGATTCGAGCGTTTTGAAGATGCAAGGATACTGGTTACAGGCGGTGCTGGCTTTGTAGGTTCTCATCTCACCGAGAAGCTAGTTCAATTAGGTGCACGTGTGTTGGTTCTTGACGATATGAGCAGTGGTATCCATGAGAACCTCACTACGGTGAAGGACCAGATTACGCTTCAAGTTGGTAGTGTCAGCGATTCTGTTCTAGTAGATAGTTTGATGAAGAAACATGAACCTGAGTTTGTGTTTCACTTAGCCGCACAGAATCTTGTACTGTCTATCAGAAATCCAAGACAGGATGCTACGGTTACTATCTTTGGACTACTGAATCTTCTTGAGGCCATGAGAAGAAATGATAGCACTGAAGTTCTCATCCATTCTTCGACTGGCTCTGTCTATGGCGAACCCCTTGATTTTCCACAGACCGAATCACATGCGCGTATGCCATCATCGCCATATGGAGTTTCAAAGCTAGCGGCTGAAGAGTATTTGAGGATATGGAAGGATCTCTACTCAGTAGATTATGTTGCTCTTAGATATTATAATGTATACGGACCACGTCAGTCTAGTAATGAGGCCACTGGTGGAGGAGTAATACCGGTTTTTGCCAACAGACTTCTCGCAGACCAACCATTGCGAGTAGAATGGACGGGAAAGCAACAAAGATGCTTCACCTATGTGTCTGATGTGGTCAGGTCGAATCTTCTAGCAGCTACTAAAAGAGAATGCTGGTGTGATTTTTATAACATTGCTACCGATGAAAAGACAGACATACTATCACTAGCAAACCTGATGATGGAAGTTTCTGGAGTACATACTGAAATAGAGTTCGCACCCAAAAGACCCGGAGACATAAGGCAATTTGAACCGTCAATAGAATTAGCCAAACAAAAAATGAATTATACTCCAAGAACGAAGCTTCGTGAGGGTCTGCGAATATACTTCGAATGGCTCAAATCTACAAAAGCTCCATGATTGGTCCGTCAAATATTTTGATGGTTTCTTCAGTGAAAAGGTTTTCCTATTACTGTGGTATATACCTTTTCAGTAAGCTCGATTTGTTGGTCCCATGAGTGCTCGCGTATAATCTTCCTCCTACACGCTTTACCCATTGATCTTCTCATCTGCGGGTCTTCGGTCAGAAGTCGCATTGCATCCACAACCGAGTGAACGCTGTTAGGCGGGACCAAGATACCCTCATCTGGACGTAGTATTCGATTTGCATCTGCAACATCAGTGGTAATTAGCGGCAGACCGGAACTCATGGCTTCTAAGACGCTCATCGAGGATGTCAGAGGTCCGATGCTCATAGGTACAACGAAAGCATCAGCCTCTTGGAGGAATGTAGGTACAAGGTCATATTCAACGTCACCAAACCAACGGATTGCCCCATTGTCGTCGAAATCCCGAATCATAGACTTGAGCATTCCATTGCCCAGAAGCGTTAGACGTGTCTGTGGGTTCTCCTTGTGGTATTCCCAAAATGCCTTTATGATGATGTGAACACCCTTGTCATAGCTCAATCGTCCCACGTAGATGAAATCCATGATGTCACTGTCCTTCTCATGGTCCCTTGGCTTGAACAGATTAGTGTCGACACCATTCACTATGACATGGAGCTTTTCTTCCGGAACGCCGTTATCAAGAAACAGTTTCTTCTGAAATGGGTGAACGAGGATAATGCCGTCATATCTTCTACTTACCAACAACGATGCCTTACCCGCAATGTCAAATACAATCCTCATTCTTGATTCAGCCGTGGAATAGGCTAGATGATAAGTGACAACAAGCGGCGGTAGTGCTGTTTTGAAAAGAGGCAGTAGGAACTCAGTGCTTCCGGAATTCATCTGAACATGCAAGATTTCAATCTTGTTGCGAGAGCACTCGCGTACAATCATTTTGGGCACATTGATAGCATCAAGTGAGAAATGCGGATTCAGTTGGACTGCAGGAAACTTGTGAACACGTTCAGGGGGCAGAAAGTCAACGTGTTTTGACTGGGTGAAAACATGAACATCATGGCCTCTGTCTAGTAAGCCCTTTAGAACAATGCGTGCATGCACACAAAGACCATCCGCCGCTCCTAGTTTGGTGACCATGCCAATTTTCAGTTGAATCAACTTCTGAGGAATTTATAGCGCTTAGATTTTCCATTTAATGATGGTATTATTTATACCCTTAGGTATTAAGACCAATAATCTTGTTCTCTCTTGTGCTCCTTTTTGCAGCGAATGTTATGCAATCGAGTAATGCCTTAAGTACAAATGTCCAAAGTATGCATAGTGAAAGTCGGTTCATGCAGTACCTAGAGTTGTCCGAGGAGTTTCGGAGAGATACTTCCATCTTTTGTTGTCCATTTTTTATATTGTAACTAAAATGAGCTGACTTGCTAAATAGAATTTGAACATCTGTAGATGGTATCCTCGCTTCCTAATTCTTAGCTAAACATATTTACTGTATACTGCCATCTACTCCAGAGATCAGAGGTATCAGCTGTAACTACTCCTGCACTTGGAAAAGAATGATTAGTCTTGGCTCCATGAGGTACTTGGAATGGCATCACTGCCGTGTATCCGCCCACATAGAGACTCAAGTTTTCTTTAGTACCATCATCAAATGTAACTACGAAATATGCCTTGTAAGGTATGTCTGTAATGTTAGGTGGATACGTCCAGTAACTGAATGTGAAGTTAACTCCAGCAAACATTGCTGAGTAGGTGGAATTAGAATTTGCATCATAGATTGGGCTTACGAAACACATTCCTCCTGTATCAGGAATCCATCCTATCCAAAGAAATCTTGAATCTATTATTCCAAAACCAAGAAGTATCAGTACTACCAGAACCACTATTCCTTTTCGTTTAGTCACTCTACCACTATATCGCATGGCTCAAGGACTCCTATCTTCAATTGAATTACATTCGTCATAGATAGGTAATCATTTCCCTATTATGAT
>Ga0315536_1000482_pt1 | contig 19934 bp, 24 predicted proteins | sample SalMarSW160230MG_FD_203093 | JGI IMG/M metagenome (GOLD analysis project Ga0315536, IMG submission 203093) | Salt marsh sediment microbial communities from the Plum Island Ecosystem LTER, Massachusetts, United States - Salt Marsh Sediment SW1602-30 ...
GAATTGCCACCCATCGATATTTTGTCGATGAGAATGGTATTCCTGCTTCCTCCCTGGCTTGTATACGCCATTTGTAATGACATCAACTCTGGAGAGGATAGAAATACAGATTTAAGATACATTCTGAATTTCACTGGATTTATATAAAATAAAAGGACCAAGTGTATCCAATACTTTTCATTTTTTCTGGAATACCCATCTATGCGTCACCTGTTTTTCTGGTGCTGGCAATGATCATTGGTTTTTTTGTCGGGCGAATCGAAATCCATCGGCGAAATATAAGCCTGAAGTTGTATTACCTCTACTCGGTATTGGCAGTTCCTGTCGCGCTTTTTCTGGCAGCGATCAATTCAGCGTTATTTCATCACCGCTTGTTTTATGTCTTTTCCCACCCGGGTGAGCTCACTTCCACCGGGTTGGTTTCATTTGGCGCCGTGATCGGAACTTTGGGTCTGGGTTTCATCATGGCAAAGATCTATAAACTACCCGTAGGCCAGATACTGGATGTCATTTCGATCATCCTGCCCCTGATCTTTGGCGTTTATCGCATCGGCTGTATTTTGAATGGCTGCTGCTATGGACGGGAAACCGATGGGCTTTTTGGAGTGTATCTCCCGAATTTATCCGGACAGTGGGCAAATCGCTACCCGACCCAGATTATGCTGCTGGTCTTCGATTTTGCCCTGTTCTTCTTCCTATGGAGATGGAGACTTAAAAAACCCGTCGCTGGTAAAACCACCCTGGTCTTCCTGCTGTCCTTTTCAATTTTCCGCCTGCTACTGGATAGCCTTCGGGAACTGCCCATGATAAATGACTGGATAAATATCCTTCAGCTGGGTTCTATAGCCATCTTGCTGATCACTTTTTATGCCCTGATCATGATCCAACTTCAAAATTCTTCCCAGAAAGACTGATCTTTATGTAAAATAATGGTCCCAGAAGTTGACCTTACCTTAATAATAACTAATCCAGTAGTTATGTTAGGATCAATACGTAGAGGAGGCAGAAGAGATGGCAAAACGCATATACGGTTCACCGCAAAAGATCGTCTCCAGCCACACCATATACCGATAACTCTATCTAACTTCCGTCAGACTCTATACTTATTTCAATCCTATTTGTCTAGCGGTCTTATCTCATGTCAGGCGTCCAGAAAGTATCCCTGACAGTCAGTCAGACGACAGCTTGTTTTTCCTCAATAATCCCCCAAATTAGAGGGCAAATATCAGTATCAACTCCCTGTCTTGGTATCAAAACAATGGGATTTTCACATTTATTGCACCAAACCTGCACCAGAATATACGAACCAAATCGACTAGTTTGGTGGCTTGATTTCTTACATTTTTCGGTATTTTTTTCATTGAATTTATTTACGAATGATAAAAGCATAACAGAAGACTAAAGATCAGCCGCTGTTATTTTTACCTTTTTACTAATAACCTCCGTGTTATCATCAAGGATAGAGGAACTGCTATGTATAGAGAGTAGTTACACCGTTAAAGCAAACGACCCCAGCATAATTAATAATCAACATATAATCATACAAATTCAGCCATGAAAAACTCCAGGTCCCTCTTAATTTCAGGATTACTTTTGGTCATGTTGACTATTACGATTTTTGCCGTGGTCAACTGGCGCATAGCGGAACAAGATTCTAAAACCGCATTGGCGCGTTCCTTAGCTGCCCAAGCTCAGAATTTACTACTCTCAGAGCATCCCTCCCAGGACACCGCCTATCTTCTGGCAGTTCAATCCTTGCGCTTAAATCCCTCTGGGGAAGCGGCTCAAGTCATTCAAAATTCAACCATAGTGACACCGAATTCCAGAACAGATCGTGATGGGTACATCAGGAGATATGCTTTCAGTCCAAATGGACAGATGGCTGCCTCAGTAGGTGAAAAGCACTTTGTGCGTGTTTGGGACATATTCTCACAAGATGAGCTTGCCTTTCTTCTCCATGATCAAAGCGACAGCAGTGCCATTACCTCGGTGGTCATCAGTGATGATAACCAATATCTTGTCTCGGGTACAACAGATTCGGGCTGGAAAAATGATTATACGGCCCGGGTGTGGGATCTGGTAACAGGGACTGAAATCGCCTCCATGGCCCATGAATACAGCGTAATGTCAGTTGATATCAGCCCAGATGGAAAATATATCGCTACCGGTTCTTGCGACCGGACTGCCCGGATCTGGGATCTCTCTACAGGCGAGATGGTACACTCGCTGTTTCATCCGGACACCCACACCATTTTAACTGTTACATTCAGTCCGGATGGGGCCTATCTTGTCACAGGAACCAGGCAGAGTTTTTCCGTGCACGTCTGGGAGGTCTCTTCTGGGAAAGAGATCGCCCGAATTCTTCACGATGATTATGTCACGGCCGTTGATATCAGCCCGGATGGCAAATACATTGCAGCCGGATGTGATTCCAGAGGTCACAGCATCTATGTTTGGGAAATCCGCACCGGAAAGGAAATATTCCACCTGTACCATGATTCAGGTATATATTCAATCGATTTCAGCCCTGATGGTGAATACTTGCTTTCCAGCAGTCAGGACCTGACGGTTCGGGTTTGGGATGCAAAAACAGGGGAAGAACTCTCCCGTTTAGCCGGCATCGGCGCTAAAACGGTTTCTTTCAGTCCTGATGGAGGCTATGTCTATGCCGGTGACTATAACGAGAACGTTCAGATCTGGCAGTGGAAGCCTGAAGACATCATTGCTGAGGCCTGCTCCAGGGCAGATCGGAATTTAACCCGAGAAGAGTGGAGAAAATACATCGGCGACGCACTTCCCTACCAATCAGTCTGTCCCAATTTGCCGATCCAGGCAGAACCGACTGAAGTGATCATCGTTGATCCCACCCCATATTAATCATTGGTTTAAACACAATGAAAATCATCGCCATTAGGGGATTTTTGCACATCCCCCAAAAAAGGTTCAATCCAGAATGGGGACGGCAGTCAATATAAAGCAATTATGCTTTCGATAAGGACTCTTATCTAAAGCAATTGGATTCCAGTGGCAAGGTGGAGCGTGAGTGGAGATGAGATTTTATATTCCATTACAGATGATTAAATAGACAAAACTAGTCAGCTTTATTTAAACGCGAAAGTGAAATCAAGGCGACAAAATAGAGTATTCCAAATATACTTCCAACCGATAATGACAACATTACTTGTAACCAACTCAAATCGAAGAATAATACATTAATCAAACAATATATTGCAAGGATAACTCCTTCAATAAGGCCCAAGATCACCATCACCCAATAGAATTCGGGTTTATATGAAGTCCAAATCCTACCAATGCCAAAAGTTAGGGCAGCAATTCCCCACCCACCAGAAACATACGACAAGAGGTTAGTATATGATGTGTAACCGGGAAGGGGAAGATTAAACAGAGGGAAGAATAGAGCGATAGCAGCAAATATATCTACAACTCCATTACTAAATAGAACAAATCTGGCTGTTTTTGAATTCTGCGGTGTCTTCATGGGTTTTCTCCGATCTGAACTTCTTTTTGGAAATTCACAATCAAAAGTAAATTTGTTTTCAATTGTTGGAATGATATTACTGAATTATTCCCCAACAAGTTCTGATAAATGCACTTATCTCAAGCTACTGACAACTCTTATCTCAACCTAATTATTATTATACAGATAAAGGGGATCGAAAACTGGCGGATAACGGCTTGTTCTCCCCTTCCCTTCTCCCAAGACACTCCTTTTTGATCTCTTGCCATGACCCAGTTTGTTTTTTTAAAGAAGGAAAACAATTAGCCGGGTTGACCAGAACGAGCAAAAAACCAACCCGGTTTGGTTATTAATATCATATTGCCTATACGCAGTTTACAACACAGGCAGTACTACTCAGGAATAAATAACCGATAACACCAAACCCAACCAGACGAGCTCCAACCCCCTATCGTATCGGCTGTTACAAAACACCACTCACCCTGCTGCGCTACTCCCTCTAGTATAACCTCTGATCCCGCGGCAATATCGCCGATCCAGGCCCTGGTGATCTCGTAAGTTTCACCGTCTTCTGTTGTAGCCTCCCGTCCAGGGAACGCATCATAGATCGCAGCCGGCGCGTTTGGAAAGTCTCCCCCTTCAGGTCCTTTGGGTATTACAACTGCAGGCTTTGGAAACCAGTGTTCCTCCATCTGGCCTAGTGCTGCATAATATTCTTCACTGCTTTCTTCACATAAGAAGAGATCGTAGGCTTCGACCCCCACAAACTCAGCAAATTCCTCTACACAAGACTATGTTCCTTTAATAATACCCAGATTAAATGTTTGTGAAATCAGGGCAATCTCCTTTTACATAAACCTTATTATATGAAAATTTTCAATAGGTTCCGGGTATTCATCCAGGGAGTCATCATCCGCTATATAAAGGTACACGGCCTCTATTGGCTGCTCAGACAAGGGTATTTCTGGTCCTTCAAATACCTCAATATAGTATTCAGGATGTTCATATCCCATGGCGTTCCAGTGGTAGAGGGCTTCTTCTAATAGAAGGTAGTCCGATACTGGCTGTTTTCTGTCTCTCTTTCTGATCACATATACCAGGCTCATATTGTCTTTTCTATCTCCGATAAGTCCGGAAAGGACTCTTTTACTTCCATTAGTTTCAGGGGCCCTCTCTAATTCTGCCCGCTTCGATCGTCGGGTATCCGTATCCCCCTGCCCTTTTGATGACTCAACATCGGTGAATACATAGCAATATTGGGGCAATCCTTAATTAAGAAGGTCAATTAGTCTATCATCCAAAGGTAATGGAATTGAATCATCATAGGTTATCTGATCAAAATCGGGATGACTTGGGTTAATCAGAAAATTAGTCTCAGAAGGAACAACTACGCTAGGAACTTCTAGTATTAAAGAGGTTTTAGATTGAACCCACTCGTCCCCAATAGATTTTGCAGAAAGCGAGGAAGGTGAGGCTGCCCAATCCTCAGGAAGACCCTTTACATCTAATGACTCTATTAAGTTATCACCAAAATGAAATGGAATCACATCATACGTTGACAGGATTTTTTCGTCTTGAAGATTAACGAGTATTTCTAAAATAGCCAAAGAAATAGAAGAAGACGCATACACGATTCTGGTTCCTTCACTATTCCATCGTCCACCAGATTCTTCAGCGCCTTCTCCAGTAAAAGCAACTTCTTTATATTTTCTCTTTGTAATACGCCATGCGGTAATTATCAAGAGAATACTCCATGTTCCAATCTATTTATTAGGTTTTCAACCTCCCTGGATCCTTCCTCGGTTTTACTAGCCTCGAGGGGAGATTCACCTCCGAGCGCTCTATTACTATTTGTTAACCAATTCTGTGCAGAAGAACTGTCACCTTCGAATAAATTCGTCGCCATTGTGAAAATCCGAGAAAACCTAAGTAACCGTTCAGATTCATCAGCTTTTAGTATTCCTTCCTTTAACCTGCGATTTAGGGTACGTGAACTGATCTGAACAAGTTCAGCTAGTTGTTTATTTGAAAGTTCCATGGTTTTCGTTAGCGAAATAAATGCTTTAACAGGAAAACCAACTTGAACCTTTTCCGACAATTCCATTCTGTCAAAAGCTTTGATACCAATCAATTTTGCATAAGAGATTGGTTCTTTCTCCTTTAAGAAAGGCGCGTTTGTCATTATTCCCTCCCAGGATTGGTTGAGCCATCTGGCATTATAATATCAGCCATTTGGCACTTTGTCAACAGGTGAGAATATTAATATCATAAAAAAGATTCAAAAAAAATAGGCCTTCCGAGTCATGAAATGGCCTATTTTTAAGGGGTAATTGTGGGCCCGGTAGTATTCGAACCTTCGCCCTAACAGATAACGGCTTGTTCTCCCCTTCCCTGCGACACCTTTCAGAGTAACCTTGATTCCAACTGAGAATTAATCTTGTTTAATGGAATTATCTATTTTAGAAATGGTTCACCCTAATCTTTTTTATCAATCTTTATATCATCAAACAGTTGTGGATAACTAGTATCCCTAATTTTCATCAATTCTTTCTTTGCCGGCTTTGACAACTTCTTATAAACCTGGATCAATTCTTCCTGTTCTTCGTTTTCTTCATACACTCCAAGTTCCCACATGCTCAGATCGTTTTCGTGAACATTGGCCAACTGAGAGATGATCCCCCACCCTAGTGCAGCTAGTTCCAGGTATTGATCTTCAGTTGAATTTCCTTCTTTGATATTCTTCACAGCTAAGTGGACCGGGAACTTTGCAGCTGTTATTTGATTGCGTATAAACCAGGCTAGAAAATGTACTTGATTCTCTTCAATCAACTCGACTAGTTTTTTCTTTTCGGTGTGTTTGTAGCTTTCAAATCCTAGAAGCTTTTCTAAGTTAATTTCCCTAACTCCTACCACAGGAAAATCTGTGGATAAATCAGGATCATTGGTATCAGGTTGTGGTGGGATTAAAGATTCATTAAGTAAGGGGTTTAAAGAAAGATTAATAGAGCTTTTTAAGTGTGTTGTTTTGTCGAGGTTTCTTGTAGACTTTTGGCTAGGTAATGTATTGTTTTGTCCAGGTGATGTGTCATTTTGACCAGGACCTGTGTTATTTTGTCCAGTCTCGGATGATGGGTCAGAAACTGGCGTGTTATTTTGACCAGGTTCCCCAAAGGGAGTTTTTCCTACTGGTGTGTTATATTGTCCAGCTGGTGTGTTGTTTTGTCGAGGTTCTTTAATTGGAATATTATCTGGGTCTTTGTCTGTTCCCGGGTCATTTTCAGAATCACCGTCTATTAGTAGAAGATCCGCAACAAGGCTTTCATAAGCGTCTTTATCATCTTGGTGAATAGGTTCTGTAGCACGAACCCTGACGGAAAATTTATTTGCAGAACCCTTTTTGTGTTCTGATATATCGTAGACCGACAGCCAGTTTTTTAAAGGTAAAGTGGTTTGGAAATACTGATTCCAAGGAGAGCGTACATTTTCATCTTCAGACTGAATACAGTTAGAGAGGAGCCTGTGAGCGGTTCGGGACGAACAGCCAACCGACTGGCCTATCTGGGAGTATCCGGCAAACTGAATAGAATCGTTGCCTTCTTCCTTATATAAAGAACGTAAATACCAGATCAGGGCTGCCTCGTTGGGATTCAATTCACCCCTATATTTTTCGAAGAAATAATGAGGGATAGAGAGGAACATATTTGGACGAGTTATTTGGTGCTCTAACTGGGTCACTAAATCATAAACATGTTCATCCTGTTCTCCTGGGAAATATTTAGAAACAACATCATGGAGAGTGATCCTTTTTTTGGAGTTAGAGGAAAGGAGATCAACATCGCCAGGCTTTACTCTTCTTATCTCTCCGGTTTTATCTAGTAAAGATTCAATAACAGAGACCGACGATTCCTCGCCGGCAAAATTTTTGACGAAGTCTTCTATCCAAGCCAGATGATGTGGAGCTACGGGAACCTGACTCCATACTACATACTCGGGAGGAACATCTTGGTAGCCTTCTTTTGTCTTTTTGAAAAACCAGCTAGAAAAACCTCCCTTCTTCAACAATTTAGCTATTTGAGAGAAGGATAGAGGAGACCAATAGGACAGTTCTCTTGAGGAGATTAGCTTTTGAACGCTTCCTTTTCTTGCAATGTTCACAAACGATTGCTGCCGGACTGCTATTGTTACCCAGAAAAGGGACGCCCCCAAAACGGGCAGCCAATGGTGAAATAAATAGAAAGGAACGGGAATCATTTTCTGAGGATTTACGATTTGTTCATAGGCGTCTTTTTGGACCCGAACCAGCAAGGCATCCTTTCCGCCTTCCCCTTCCCTAGATAATATTAGGCTCTTTTGTTTGTTGTTTTCCTGAAAGAATATACTTGCGATCGGAAAGAAACGGCGGTCAAGCCACTCCTTGCTTGTGTCATCTGGGACCGTTACAACCAGGGCCAGTTCTTCGCTGTCCCAAATAGCGCTTGTCTCTTTCGGCCAGGTTTCCGGGATCTCAAGAGGGGTCCGTTTCAGTTCCTCCAGGAGAGACAGCCAGACCTCGCTAGCGCGGGAGCTTATTTTTTCGTTGTGGTTGTTTTGTCCGTTGCTACTCATTGCCCTTCTTGTCAATAAAAAAACCGCACGACATTTCCTACTTAGGGAACGCTCGTGCGGTACGACTTGACAGGCACAAAAAAAAGTGTATAATTTTTTGTGTAACCAATTTAGCTTTTCCGAATTCTCCCCTGGCCGGCAAACCATCGGGGAGTTTTTCATTAAAGCTACTGTCCTCGGACGAGGCCCTTATTCAGTTGTAGTGATCTGCGTGACAGGAGCTTAACTATCTAAGCAAATCAATCACGCCCTGTTGTTCTGATTGATCCAAGCACACCAAAAGTATTCCCGGGATCTGTTACAAAATGATTCAAAATCACTCATAAATTGACCCCAAACTGCTTGTATGTCTCTTTGAATTTGTACCCACAGATGCAGGGTACTCTCAAATAATAACACACACCTGGGGGATTAGCAACGCAACGCACACACGAACACCTTAAAACATTAAATTCGTCTCTACGGCCCTCTTTAATACCTTCTAATGCTTATTAATAGGCCGAAAACAATATATTTCGGCCATTTTTACTAAAAAGCACCGTGTTTGGAAAAACCTGGTTTTTATTACAAAAGAGCAATAAAAAACGAACAAAAATAGTATGCGTTCAGGCCCTGGTTCCACAAAAAAATATCTAGAAAGAATATTCCCTAAGATAATATATATTTCCAATAAAAATCAATTAGAATATAGTTGGACATAAGTTCATCAAGACAAATTGATTATCAACTAATATTACTTCGAAAAGATCGTAAAGGACTAAGCCCTATGAAGATTCTGGCCATTGTTTGTCAGAAGGGAGGCGTGGGAAAATCTACCCTTTCGGTCAATCTATCTGCTGCCCTTTCAATAATTGAATTCCATAGTAACCCACAGGATCCGGGAAAGATTCTTCATATAGATATGGACCCCCAGCACCACTCGGGCAAGACAATCGCCAGAGGCATATTTGGGACTGATGAAAACGAGAATGAAGTTGGCGAACTAACACTCGGTAATTTTCTTATGAAGAACACGCCGCTTCCAATAACTAAAATTATTAAAGAATCTCACCTGCCAGCTAAAGAAAATATTAATAATCTTTATTATATTCCTTCAGATTCAGAAAGCATGGAAGATGCCGATAACCGCCTAAGAAGAAATATGTCGGGGCACTACCGGCTTAAAGAGTTACTTAAGTCTCTCGCTGATACATATAAGTACGTCGTAATCGACACTCCGCCCAACTTAGACGTAATGACGGAAAACGCTTTGCTTGCGGCCACGCATGTTGTTGTACCTGTAGTTCTAACACCTTACGGACTGGAAGGGCTTGCAAAAACAATAAAAAAGATACAAGACGTCCAGAATGACCCTTATATAAACACCAGCCTAGAATTTAGTGGAATTGCAATAACAAGGGGTAACTTGTGGCATGCAGAGGAAGCCGAGTGGCACAAGATATTAATGAAGAATTATGGCAAACTTGTATTGCCTCCAGTGTCCAACAGAACAGAAATCAATATGGCCGAAACACAAGGACTTGATATATTTTCATACAAGCCTCCGCGAGACCCCAATTCTATAGCGTCATCAAGCAAGGCAACAAAAGAATACGCAACCCTAGCAGATGAAATAAAGAAGAGAATTGACAACAGCTAATATTTGATGAATACAACAGGAAACGACAATGGCAAAAAGAAGAACTGATCTATCTGAAAAGTATGATAGCCTCACCAAGACAATTGGGGCAGACAAAAAAATATCAACCCCCCAAAAAGAGCCACAGCAACAACTTTCTACCGGACGCAATATAGCCGTACCACTAGGATTGATAAAACTAGATCCCTACCAACCACGCCATATTGTTCCTGTTAATAATGGAATCAGAGACCGTTTCTTTTCTGGTGCCAATGACTGGGTCAAAACAACTAAACTCTGGTTAGAGCTGACTTCCTCAGACCCTGCTATTAATAAGCAGGTCAAGGAACTTCTTGAAATGGGAAAAAGTATTAAGAAGTTGAAACAGATCGAGCCTGCAACTGGGGCTTGGATAGTGACACAAGATGGGGAAGATAAATTTACTCTGTCCACCGGGGAGAGAAGATTCTGGAGCCTGGCACTGACTGCGGTAATCGATAAACAAAAAGAAGAACCACAGCTGGTTTGCCAAGAAATCAAGTTGTCAGAAATGAATCTCGAGCGCCAATTCGTTGAAAATGAATCTTCCAAACCGCTTTCGGCAATAGGAAAGGCGCGTGTCATTGCCGGCTTTATCATTAATCGTGTAGATGAGCTTCCCCCAGATCTCGATCGGAATTCTCCTAACCCCCCTACTGATTACGAGTACTACAAGAGCGCTCTTGACCTGGAAACACTCATGGGTAGAAAAAACATGCCCAGAGGAATATGGGAAGAGATTGGCGAGATTATGGGCATGGAAAGGAAATACATGGCCAACCACCTCAACCTTTTAAAGCTCCCGGAGGATCTCCAATACCAGGCAGACGTAAATGATATACCGGAGACTGTTCTCCGCGAGGTTCTTGTTTATTCCCCGGCAGAGTGGGAGAAGATCATCCCGAAAATAATAAAAGAAAACCTCACAGCCGCTGAAGTAAAGAAGATCCGAACTACTAAAAGGAAGAAAACAAGCACCAAAGACACCCCTGCAGCAAAAGCAGCTAGTAGGCTAAGGGCTTATTGGAAGGTTACGAGAGAGCTGAGCTCCAGCAGGGATTTAGAGCAAGTGGCTACAGATTTTGCTGCTGGCCTTGAAAAGAAGGAGATCCTGAAAGGAGCTGAATCTCTGGAGAAACTGGCTAAAAAGTTACGGCTGCGTGCTCAAGACTGAGCGCTTGAAAAAGTGGAACTGTAGTACCACTTTTGTACTTCGTGGAATAAAAGCGGAACTATAGTTCCACTTTTGCTTTAATACCCCCGGGGCCCCTTGACGATCGGTTTTGACTGGGACATCTTTCTTTCCCAGGGAGCGTGATCTAATAGATGGTGCAGCTTATAATCCCCCGCTCTTCTCCAGATCTTCCGCAGCGGTGCCATCCCCCGATGTTTACTATATTCGAGCGTTCCTTCTTTGTGCGAAAACCGGTCCCACCAGGGATCCCCTTTTTCCAACACCAACCTCTCAAATAAAACAGTCCAACCGTTGATGCCGGCATCTTCCAGCATCTTTAAGATCTCCTTTTCTCTCCAGGGAGTACCGTCAATAATCCAAACCTGTACCGGATTTCCTGATAAGCTGCGCCAAATCCTGCCATATTTTTTCATTCTATTGGAAAGGCGGTGTATGGGATTGGTTGCCCGGTCCACCTCTAGAAGAACCCTTGCTTCGGAAAAAGTAATCTTGGGATCATGAACAATTCCATCCCTCCAGGTCCTTCTCCAGAAGCCCAGTTCAATTGAGGCATCGGGAATTGACCAGTCAATCTTGCCGGATGCCAGATCCTGAAAGTAGATGGGTTTGCCAACGAGGGTGTCTAAATATACATCCACTCCGCCGTGTTCTTCCTGTAGACGCCAGGCATTATCAAGCAGCCCAAACACAAACTGTTGTACCAACCGGGTGTGATCCCCTATATGGGATAGAGCTCCTTCAGAATAAGTTGTTCCAATATTCCTGGATTGTTTCTGGGGCCAGGATTGAAACCTTTTCATGCTTTCCTGGCTGACCCCCCAGTATCCGGCTAACACCTCCAGCCCTAGGGCGGACGGTTTTATTCCCGCCAGCGGTGCAGCTGCGTTTTCAATGAGACCTTTCTCTGAAAGCAGCTTAAAACGCCCATCAGCCCTCTCTTTGACTTTTGAACGAGTGAACAATGGCATCCCTGTAACAGGAGAAGCAACTAAAGTGGACAATTCATCGAGGCTGAAAAGAGGGTTGTCCCCTACATACTTCAAGAGAACAAAATCTATTTCAGAAAGGTCCAGGAAATATTTTCCAACAACTTGATCGTGACGAATATTTTCAAGTCTTTCCAAGCGCGCAGCAGACACAGCCTTCAAAACTTCCTCATCATCCAGGAATATTCCCCTTGGTACATTCCCGGTTCTGTTTTGGCCGTTTCTAAACCGTAGATGTTCGTCTCTGTTTTGATAATAGATAAGCGCTTTTCTATTTCCCTGAGACCAGAGCAGGGCAAGCTGCCTATGGATTAACTTTGCTCTGTCTCCAGTTCCAGTAATGATTAGATCAAGCAGGTTGGGAGCAAACCTGGCCGGCACCGGATGAAGAAAAGGAAGTGCCGCCACCTCAGCGCCTTCGTTGTCAACCCAGACCCGAAACCAACGTTTTTGTTTGTTTCCTATTCGGGCCAATAGATCAGATCCCCACGGGCCTGGTGAGCTGCCATTCCACAAGGCGTCCCTATTAAAACCTCCTATCAAGTAACGCTTGGCTAGTTCCCGCCTGCGAACACCAGGGACAGAAGACAGCTTCTCGTTTTTGATTCCCCAGCAAGTGCCCACGCCTGGGATCTGTATAGACCGGGTTTCTTTAGGCCTGGCTAATTTTTCAAAATATGGACCAAAAACAGACTTTAAAACAGAGCCGCTTGTCCAGGGGTAATCGTATAAGAAATTGACCAATAAGTTTTCATCTTCCATACAAAAGCACCTTTGTCAAATGTGGACCCTACAGCGGCTTCAAATTTTCTTTGCCCTGGGGCTCTTTTTGCGAGGACCAAAGAATAGCAGTGGGTTTGTTCGCTGATCTCCAGGGGCAGGCCGGGCTTAAAGCTTTTCCCTGGATAAGTGGCACTTGGGATTCACGCAAATTAGTGATGATCTGCTCCAGTGAATAGCGTATGCGTTTTGCCATCTTTTCTGCCTCCCCTATACACTGAACCTCACATAACTTCTGGACCAGTTTCTTTTGGGCACGCCAAAATGATGAATTTGAAAGTTGATCTAGATTAGTACCGATACTTTTTATAGCACCTGTTACGGCCTGGGCTTGAATAGTTGTCAGCCATTCTTTATTCATCTCCTCTTTGGTGATTTGATAGCCGAAGATGAGTTCTCTGAGGCCTTGGACAATAGTGTGGTTACAGGACAGATCGTAGGCCAGAGATACAGCCAGTGCGTTATCGCTATCACAAAGATCAGGCAGCAGCTGTCCCAGCGCTAATAACCAAGACGGGGTCTTTTCTTCTGTCATTACCAACTGGTGTTCCTGTATAGAGATATGCGTCACGTTATCTACTCGAAGAAAAAACAAAATTCACGAAAGCTATAATTATTTTATCTTCTTTTTTCATTGTATTGATGGCACAAGTCACTTTTTTCAGCAACTTAACCTCTTGAGCCAGAAGTCTCCTCATGGAGTGTTTTTCCACCACAGTGGACAGCAACACCACAACCTCTTTAATGCTTCCGCCCCGGTCCACATATAAAGCAGCTGCCCAGATTATCTCGGGTTCTTGGATACCGTTCACGGCCGTACAGTCATAGAGAACACGAGCTTTCTTCTCATTGATAATTGGAAAGACTTCGGCCATAGCAGTCAAGAGATCGTCTTTTGGCAGGTCGACAATGTCTTGACCGGATGAGGAAGCTTTTGAAATGGTCTTTCCTGACGCAGTCTGGTTAGTGCCAGTGCTCTTTATCACTGATAAAGCTTTATTTAGTGGCGTACCAGCGCTGAGCAAGTTAATGAAATCGCTTGCTTGCTGCTGGGAAAGACCGTGCAGATGGATTTCAGTTTTACCGGGGCTGCACAGCGGCCACTTGAGCCCGTGCCTATCAAGATTATGTAATCGTATGAAAGGCCAAGGTCGTGAAGTGGTGTTCATAGCAGGGATGGGTTTGTTTCAGGTAAGATGCTGTCCTGTGCTGGCTTTGTTGGAATTAGGTAAAGTCTTCCCCCATTATTATTCCAATTCTTGCTTTTTTCTAGGTCGGCATAAACAACGACTTGATCATAGGTGTCCTGAACGCTGTCTTCCTGTTCTGCAACCAGTAACAGCTCTGCGATACTCGCATGTCCATTGGAAAGCTTGTCTTTATTCAGAATCGACGCAACGTCACCTCGGTCATCAAGGTGAACCGCCAGCACCTTCTTTCCTTCTATTTCTGTTAAATAACGCGCCAGCAGCGAAGTGATGGCGGTCTTTCCAACTCCCCCTTTCCTGGAAGTGATCGTAATTATATTTGCTGTCTTTGTCACCGGCTCAAATTCATTTTTTCGTATTCCAATAGTGATAAATAAAATATTCAATATTTGCAGCATATACCAGAAAGGCCAACGATCACTTATGAAATGATTCAAAAACAAGGGAAAATAGTATAAACGGACAAAAATCAACCATAAATTAAACAAAAACGTCCGACCGTCGGACACTTTTTCTATATGACGATATTGCTCTGAAACCGGTGTTATTTGAAAGAAACCAACACAGAACGCAATTTTAAGCGTGAAGATTATTGACTTTAAAATACAGATAAGCCAAACTTTAACACGACGATAAAAACGACCTATTCGGTGGAAGGGGCGCTCAGATGAAAAATTACCGTCCTTACTGTAAAGCCGAGCTAGTATCCGCGCCGAGAAGAAAGAAGAAGTGCATGAAATGCGGCCAGACCATTTATTTGCGAGACGGAAAGCTGCTGCAAGAATATGACTCCTTTATGAAAGATTGGATCGGAAGAGGGTATATATTCTCAAGCGATAAATACCTCCAGAAATAAAAGTGTCCGGTTAACGGACGCTCGTTGATCCTAATCAATATATTGGGCAATGCGATGATAAAAACTAATAGTAGTTGCCCGTACCAGGTAACTGCTTTTGGCAATGAAAGGAGGAACATCATGAAAAAGATTTTCCCTCTCGTATATATTTTACTTAATCTGCTAGTTCTTGTTTGCCGGACCAGCAATTGGAGCCCCGGCGGCAGACTTCCCTGTCCAGAAGCCGGCAAACGACCCCTCTCCAACAAGTTATTTAGCGGGAGTAAAAAACTATAGTACAAACAAAAAGTGTCCGTCAGACGGACACTAATAAGTTGAAATTATGTAATTCCATTTTATACAAGCGCAGTTAACCGATGTGGTTAACTGCGCCATTTTTATAATCAAACATCAAAACAACGGGAATAAATTAAGTCTGAATATGGTAAAAACAAAAGAAGTGGTGTGGAATAGAAGTAGTGTGACTACTAAAAGGGATAAATGTGAGACAAAGTAGACAAGAACTAAGATAAATAAATGAAAACAATAAAGGAATCATTACCCAATAAATCCTGATGTTTTATGTCAAAATTTCAAGGATAAATGATTAAAAGATATATATATGATACGGTCTATTTTTTACTGTAAATATCCAGGGGGTGGGCCGAGAGAAAAAATGTAAAACCATTTGACCAATTTTTATTATTATTTTCCACGTGTTTTGCAGGGCGACTCATAGTACTGATATTTAGTAAAAACTGGCGCAATTTACAAAATATTTCATCAAAAACTTGACTCACAGAATCAAATCGTTTACCATATAAATATATATATAGTACGACGATAGAAAAGTGAATACACCACCTTTCAAACCCCTCGGCCCCCGTGGGTTTTGTAAGTTGCACAAGCCGCAAGAGACAAACAACTCTCCTGCGGTTGTTTTGTTAAATAATCGCCATATAATCTTATCCAAGAGAAGGAGGTAAATTGATAATCCAGAAAATAATCAAAGTTGGGAACGAACTGTATATACCTTTGCCAGATGAAATCACGCAGGCACTGCAGCTCAAAGAAGGATCTGTAGTCACAGTATCTGTGGATCCGGAAAAGAAACAAATCCTGATCCAGTCCCTAGGTCAGTCTACTGATCTGGGGGAAATTAACCTGGAGTTTACTGAACAGGTGACAGCCTTCATCAGGGACTACAAACCTGCTCTTGATGAGCTGGCCAGGCTAGAAGAATAATCCCTTAATCTCCCCCTATTTAAAGCACTGCCGCCGGCAAATTGTGCCAGCGGCAATTTTGAAACTAACCACCCATCCGTTACAGCGGATAGAGGGTGGGAGCTCTGATGTCATTGTACATCAGGGCTGTTAACCGGTCAAGCAAAAGCCTTGGTCCGGAAAGGAGCCCCAATCATGTACGTATATATTTACGAAATCCCAGAAAAATTTCTTATGCAAAACAGTTTCGAGAAAGTGTCCCCTAAAGGGACATTTTTTATTTCCTTGCAGAAATTACAGGAGAAGAAAAGAGGGCAAGAGAGTGTTTATCCGACAGTGCCTTAGTAATTTGTCTCCCTTGTAATATTTCTCGATCTCTTGTGAATTTATAAGCTCCTGCATGTGAGTTGGCAGAAGACCCATGCGGTGTATCCCCGGGCCGAGGCAGAAATGCGCCGGCCGACATGGAAATCAAGCCAATTCACATTAAGGAGTTGATATGGACCTGCTGCAGATGTTGATCTATTTGAGGGCGCAAATAGTACGTTTTTTGGTTGCCCTCGTCGTGTTTCTTGTTTTGTATAAATACATATTGCCTTTGATCGCCAAGGAGGTGAAAATCGACTTATTGGTAATCATCGTTATCCTGTATCTCTTATTGATGGCCAGCTTAAAGATCTGGCCTGTTTGGTAAATAGACCTTCGGTGAGACTGCTTCACCCGGCTTTAAGGAAGGGTGAAGCAGTCTATAATAAGGACATGGACTTGAATATGAACACAAGGATGGATGAAGCTATCCTCTCCCTTGATCAGACTACTAGAGGTGAGGTTTCCAGAGTGCGCAGGAAGCACTTGCTAGGGTTTCTCTACCACCAGCACTACCTAACCCGGAAGGGATTGACGTGGCGCCTGGAGCGAACTCTGGGATCAGATTATTCTTGGTGGAATATCTCATTACTAGTTTTCATTCTGGACATATGGTTTGTTCGGAAAGCGTTTCTAGCAGCTGGTTATAAATTGGGATATAGCCGGAAAGGGGAGCGTAAAGGATTTTGCTTGCGAGGGGAAGGGGAGGTCAGCCGGGAGCTGTCAACTGTGATTAGTGGTGCAGTTTCAAAGGTAGATCCAGCCCAGATTGAGATCACCCGCCGGTTGTCGCCTGCTCAGCGGGTCCAGCAGGGATTGTCGTTGACAGATCTGGCGCATAAGGTGGTCCGGTACAGGAAAGAGATAGACAAGAGGTGCCCAAATGAACGAATATGAAATCAGTCTGACATCACCGAGAAAGAGGTTGGGATTGTATCTGAGATATCTGGAAGATAGAATGATTATTAGAATTACAAAGCGCGGAAATGTCATAGGGCGAGTCGTTCCTGAAAGGAAATACCTTGAAGAATGAATGGTTGATTTGGTAAAGCAAGGCATAATCCATTAGGGAGGAAAGCCGCTCACCCCCCGGAACCCAATAGCGAGGAACAAGGGGTTAGTCTTGTTGTCAGATCTTGTCTATAGCGAAAGAAGGAGGATGCAGAACAATGACACTTGTGAGAATGAGTACCCGGGGGAGATTGACAATCCCCAAAAAGATTCGGGATAGTCTTGGCGTCAAGCCGGGGGACACGGTGGCTTTTATTGCGACAGAAGGAGCCCTGCTGATGCAACCGATTAAGAATAGTCTCGGGGACCAACGGGGAAGAGTGGAGGCAGATGGCTCGCAAGACTTTAACAGTGTTCGGGAAGAGGTTAAAAAGAGTAGAGGGGAAAAACGGGGAAGTTGATTATTACCGGATTTTATACGGCTGCATATATTTGAGCGAGATGTCAAAAACCCCCATAATATCCAATCAGCTAGTTTAATTTCAACACAAGAGGTTATTTTGGGTATTTGGGGTGGGGCAGATCTCTATTCCCAAAGATGCCCTGATGGAGGTCTTACTCAAAATCTTTCATGTGTTGTGGAGAAAAAGAAAAGGACTAACCATTCCCTCCTTTTTGATAGATACGATCCTTGAGGACGTATCTGTGTCTAGTCACCTGAGGAACTTACCGGCAGGAATGCGTGCCGGTGAAGAACAGATCCGCAAAGCCTTGAAAAAGGGGACCATCCTTCCTGATGGATATACCTACGTCGGTGACCATGATAAAAAGCACGAAAAAGCCAAGAATAAAGAAAAAAAAATAAATTAAACCTGGTCCAGCCGATATTTTCTTTCTGAAAATACTAACTTGGAACCGAAATAAAGGCTTGACAAGAATAATGACATCGTATATGATGTCGTATATGATGTAAGTGTGTACCGGAGGTCCATATGTCTAGATATTCGCTTAGCTTACCGCTCAATCTGAAAAAAGAAGCAGAAGATTGGGCAGAAAAACAAAAAGTTTCCCTGAACCAGTTCATCATGTGGGCTGTTGCAGAAAAAGTAGGCACGCTAAAACAAAATCTTGATGACCCTGATTTTCCGAATATTACATACCAGCGTGGCGCTGCAGGAGTACCGTGCCCTGTGATTCGGGGAACCGGGGTGCGGGTCCAGACCGTCGTGATCTCTCACCAACAGTGGGGGATGAACGAGGATGAGATTGCTTCCGAGTATGATTTAGATAAAAAATCAGTTCAACAGGCATTGGGCTTTTATCAGGTGCATCAGGAAGAGATAGACCGGGATATTTCTGCCGAAAGCAAGCTGGAAGCCCGGTATGCCTAACTTGAAACTACATCTTGATGCAGACACATCCAGTAAGGCTTTGTACAAGACTCTACTGGAGAGAGGACATGATGTTACCCGAACGCCCAATCAGTGGATGCCCCGTGACGCTGATGATGAGCGCCAACTGTTGGGAGCAACTGCTCAGGGTCGCTGCATTTTCACATTCAACGTTCGTGATTTCCTCATCCTTGCTAAGCAGCATCCTCTCCATGGAGGAATTATCCTTGCGGCGCAAATCAGCTGGTCTTTATCGGAATTAATTGCATCTCTCGACAAACTACTTTCTGAAACAAATGCGGAAGATTGGCCTGGCCGCGTACAGTGGTTAGAATAGTGTGAAATAGCAAATTACTTCATATGTCACCCCTCAGCCCCAAGACCAGCTGGGGTGTTTTCTATTTAATTTCCAATTACTCAACTAGAAGGAGGAATACATGATACCTATCTCACTAAGTATCAGTGGGTTTTTGTCATACAAAGACCCCGCCGAAATTGATTTCACCAGCTTCGTTCTGGCCTGCATCTCTGGCTAGAACGGGGCCGGCAAATCATCCATCCTCGACGCCATCACCTGGGCACTGTTTTGCCGAGCCCGTAACATGACGAATCTATTATCAATCTTGAGTCTGACGCTGCCCAGGCAACCCTGACAGAGGCACATCTGAAGAGCTTGCCAGGGGACTTGACGTCCTGGAACAGGAGCGGATTCCGGCAGAGGTATCAGACATCACAGGCGGCCTTACCCGGGACTCCTTTCTGGGAATCAAGATCTGGTTTACAGCTGCTGTTTTGGCAGGAGGCGAGTGATAAGGATAAGCAAAGGAGAGGAGCATCTGAAAAGATGGTCCTCTCCTGGCCTCAGTTTTGTGGGGAAAAGGAAGGAGAGATTTGACAGGTCAATGAATAAGCCATTTTTGCGTTTAAGGGGACAAAAACCGGCCAGACGAAAAAGAAGGCCCACCGCAAACACTCATGGGAGAAAGACCAGAGCCGTCATTGATCAGCCCGGGTTTATTCCAGTTCGGACACCTGTATTCCAAGTGAAGTTGGCGAGTTGACCATAATGCTCACCTCAATCTGGCTGTTTTCCAGATCAATGATCATTATCTCTCCAGCGTTGTTTTCCCATCTATGACTCTCTACAAAACCCAATTCCACCAGCGCTTGAATATAGTCAGTAAGAACTTCTTGATCAGCTGGCTGGCAGGAGATGTGGGAATCCCCGTCATCTAGGGTTGGAATGATATTGGCCAAT
>Ga0315536_1000483_pt1 | contig 19843 bp, 15 predicted proteins | sample SalMarSW160230MG_FD_203093 | JGI IMG/M metagenome (GOLD analysis project Ga0315536, IMG submission 203093) | Salt marsh sediment microbial communities from the Plum Island Ecosystem LTER, Massachusetts, United States - Salt Marsh Sediment SW1602-30 ...
ACAAACCGAAACTGAATAACGTAAAGGGTAATGATATCAGAAAAGCCCCAAACGAATTATAAAAATTAAGCGCCATTTTTTCCTGATATTCAGTAGGATCAATATAACTTTTTAAAAGCCCTATTTCAATACGCCCGGGACTGCCCGGTCCAATCCGGGTAAAATAATCCCCGTAATCCTTCTTTTTCAGCAACAGCTTGCTCATCACAAACGGTTTTTCAATGATGAGCGGTGTTTTTCCCACCCATAACGAATCAATATAGACATTTGCACCCTGCGGATAGGTTTCGATAAACACATCCTCCTGCCGGCTTTGCTCAAGCGCGAAATCATATTCCGCTGACTGATGCGGTGACAGTTCAACCTCCTTTTCCTCGCTTTTAAAACCGGGAGAGGAAACCTCGATTTTAACCTTCCCCGGCTGCATATACCGCAGCTCCACACTTCCCAATCCCTTGAACTCATCATTTATTTTGATATACGCGTTTTGCGGCTTGGCGCTGACCAGTAGTGACGCCCATTCCCGGCCCAGGAGTAGGGTGGTAATCTTATTAACCGCGTCTCCGAAGTATTTGTAAAGATCTTCGCGGCTGCCGCCTTCCTTATAGGTAAAGATGGTTTTTTCCAGTACGCGATCGAATACGTTGATTTCCAGATAGAGAAAGTTCTGTACCTCCTCCAAGCTGCCCCAGATCAGCACATGTACACCCTTTTCCTCGGCATACTGCAGGGCGGAAAACTTCGGGGGGGCAAACAGTTTGCCATTGTCGTCCTTGTACAGAATGGGTTTACTCTCAGGAAACTCAATCAGCTTCGGATCAAGATTTCGCAAATAGGTGATGCGTTGTTTTTTCTCTTCAATCTGCTTTTCAAAATTCTCCACCGCCTTTTGCTTTTCATACTCCTTCTTTTGGGTAAACAACTCCTGATCACGTTGTTTCTGCAATGAAATCAACTCCTGAATGGCCTGGGTCAGCGCCTGTTTAATGATAAACCTGCGGTAGTCGATAATTTCCCCGGAAGCAAATGTGTGGGTACGTACGGACTGGAGTTTTTCCTTAAAAATAAGCGGGATACTGTGGGTCAGGTACAGGTTTTCCGTTGAAAGATGTATGCCTTCCAGGGCGGTAAACCCCACAATCCATTGCGTTTCCTTGTCAACGGGGATGGTTTCCGTTTCCTGACTGTACAGGGAAATCAGCAGTATGCTGAAAAAAAGTCCTGCGGCAAGCGTGCGTTTTTTCATATATGATCAGTATATACTATCTAAACCAACCTTGTCGATCAAGCCTAAATTAATGCTTTATATATTTCAGGTATTCTTCAATAAAGGGATCGATTTTACCGTCCATGACCGCCTGGATATTGCCGATTTCCGTCTTTGTCCGGTGGTCTTTCACCATGGTATAAGGCTGAAACACGTAGGATCGTATCTGGTTTCCCCAGGAAATATCCTTTTTCTGATCCTCCAGTTTCTGTTTTTCTTCTTCTTTTTGCCGCTCATAATATTCGTATAAACGTGATTTCAGGACCTTCAGCGCGGTTGCCTTGTTTTTATGCTGGCTGCGCTCATTTTGACATTGCACCACGATTCCGGTGGGCAGGTGGGTAATGCGGACGGCGGAATCGGTCTTGTTTACGTGCTGCCCGCCCGCGCCTCCCGCGCGATAGGTGTCGATGCGCAGGTCCTCCGCCTTGATTTCGATTTCAATATCCTCATCGATAACCGGAGAGCAGTATACCGAAGCAAAAGAGGTATGCCGACGGCTGTTGGAATCAAACGGTGAAATACGCACCAGGCGGTGGATACCGGTCTCCCCTTTCAGGTAGCCGTACACATATTCACCATCCACCTGCAGGGTGACGGATTTGATTCCCCCTTCGGCCTCCAGCAGATCGATTATATTGGTGCGATACTGGTGCGTCTCGGCCCAGCGGGTATACATGCGCAGCAGCATACTTACCCAGTCGCAGGCTTCGGTTCCCCCCGCACCGGAGTGAATGGTAAGAAAGGCCGAAGCCATATCGTACTGCCCCCCCAGAAACTCTACGGTTTGCAGAGAATGGAAGCGTTCCTCCGCCTGTTCCAACCCCTCTCCGATCTGGCTTAAGAGTGAACGGTCGTCCTCCTCACTGGCCAACTCGAAAAGCTCGGAAAAATCAGCAACCTCTTTGCGGATAGACTGCCAATTCTCCAATCGTTTTTTCAGAAGTTTTAACTCGGTAAGCACTTCACCGGCATGCTTTTGGTCCTGCCATAAATCCGGGTCGGCCGCCTGTTTTTCCAGTGCGGCCTTGCGTTCTTCCAGTTTTGCGGCGTCAAAGACGCCCCCAGGATTCTTGTATTTCTTTCTGCAGCACTGCGATGCGCTGTTGTAAATCTTCGTTCATTATACTCTCCTCTGTGCGGATTTTATTTTACAGCCTTGTCGACTTTTACCACCAGTTTGCGCCATTTTTTTTGCTTTAAAGACGTGATGACCAGCGTGTTTTCTACGGGATACTGGTACATACGGATAATATCATAATAATCCGTCTGCCGATCAAGATCTTTCTTTAGGCGTGTCAGGTATTCGTCATTAATTGCGGTGTGCTCATACAGGGTGTTTTGGATTTTCTGAAACCCGTATTGCGAGAGAAGCACGCCGATTGAATTCTGATGATCACTGCTTGACAGATCGCAGCATACCGCGACAAACATTGGAAAATGATTCTAAACCGATTGGCACAGTCTGTCAAACCCCTTGTCAACGAAGTTTTTTTATTAGAATATTTGCCTATAATTGGTTATAATATAGACAGGAAATGGATACACTACTGTATATTTTTGTGAAACTGAGGGCGGTGGTGTCCGAAAATGAAATAAAGCAATGGGTAAAATAAGCGGCCTTTTTAAAAAGGCATTACAGTTTAGACAAGATAACGCGATAAACTCAGATCCTTCCCCGCAGACCATCCTGCTTGACGACCAGTCAGGCATTTCCAAGGACGACCAGCAGGAAATCATCCAGGAAATCGATAAGATCGCCTTAAAAAGCAAGATCAAGGTCACCCCCGAACTGTTTCATATCAGGGCATTAAAGCAGGGCTTCGGCCTGCCCGTCCTGGTGAACGTCCTGGCGACCGTGGTCTTAAGTATCAGTATTCTGGGACTGATTATGCTGTTCAAGGGTGAGCGCGAACAGATTATCAGTGCCGGGAATGTGGAAGCCGTAAAGGGAACCAGCATCATTGATGAGATCAAACGCGAGGCCGAGGAAAAACTGAAGCAGAAAAACAATGAAATCCTGGCCATTCAGGACAACCTGTCCACGGTCAGCAATCAGCTTGATGACCTACGGTCAAACATGGAAGAGCGCATTTCCCAGCGGGAGGACGAGCTGCGTGCCTCCCTGAATAAAGAGCTTGAGGCGGAAAAAGAGCGCCTGCGCCAGGCCGGGTATTCCGGCACCGATCTGGATACCCAGTTAAAGGCTTTTGCCGCCAAAAAAGAGGCGGAAAACCAGGCACTGCTGGCGGAAACAAAAAAACAGGAAGAGGCGAAGATCGCCGCTTTGGAACAGTCCAGACAGGAATACGCGTCGCAGCTGGAACAGGCCCGGAATGATCTGAAAGCCACGCAGGATGAGCTTCAGTCCAAACAGAGCGCGGTGGAGCAGGAGGTTGCGCGCCTGAAAGAACAGAAGGAGCGGTTCGATGTGATCAACAACCAGATCCTGGGTTATTACCGTTCCATAAAAACACAGATACAGAGCAACAAACTGAATGACGCCAAGGCCCAGCTCGCGGCCCTGCGCAACTACCTGGACGATCCCAACGTGCTGAACCAGCCTGATATTCTGGCACGGCGTGAGGTGGAGCTGTTTATTATTGATTCCCTGGAAAAACTGATTGTCAGCCGACAACAAAGCAGCAGTGTGGATGTCAAATCACTGACCGCCTCAGCGGATCTGCTCGGTAAATTGCGTGCTTCCGTGCTGGAAGCGGACAAGGCCTATAAGGCCGGGAATAAAACAAAAGCAGATGAGTATTACCTGCAGGCTCTGCAAATCATTCCTGAGGTCTACCGCAGCCACAACTATTTTGTCACGAAACTTGAAGATGTTGAAACCTACCGTGCCTCACAGGTTGACAGATACCTGGCCGCGGCCAACACCCAGTTCATCAACAAGGACTATTCCAAGGCGTTGGAAAACTATACCAAGGCCATCGAGTTTCTGCCCGGCGATCAAAACACGCAGAGGATCATTACAAACATCAAATACGCCGGTTATTTCGTGGAACAAAATAAAAACGGACAGCAGAATTCTTCAGCCGCCAAAAGCAGACTGGACCAGGCCAAAAAACTTATACAACAAAAAAAATATACCGACGCCATTAACGTTCTTCTTTCCACTGTTCGTGATTTTCCCGCCAGCCTCCAGGTAAAAGATGCCCTTGACCTGATTGCCCAGGCGGTATCACTTAAAGATAAAGAAGTGAAAAACAATGTCGCGGTTATCGGCACCACCACCCCCGCCACGGATCAGGGTGCCGTAATGCAGTATGAACAGGAGATCGCGGCCTTAAAATCCTCGTTGAACGACAAGGACAAGGAGATTGCCCTGTTGAAAGAAAAGGCAAATGTGAAAGCGGGCACAACAATTGTCGAAGAAAAAGACCTTTCCACGCTGAAGACCATCGCCTCCGACCTGCGCAGCGCCCAAAGCAGCTATTACACCTATAAGCAGGCCGAGGACCGAATCATCAAACACGGGACCACGGATGAATACGTGGAAGGAAAGTCATACCTGGACGAGTTTTTGGCCTCCGACAAGGTGGAGCATATCTTCCCCGGCCTGATGACACGCATCAAGCGCTATGACCGGGCCTTTGAACAGATGGGCAGGGAATCGGCCCTGAAATACGCCACCTCGGTAATAGACCGGCTGAACGGGTATAAAACAGGTGACGAACGCCTTTCCTTTATCGATCAGAAGATCAGGGAATCATCCCAGGATCCCCATATGGTGAGTCTTTTAAAAAGCCTGAAAAATCTGATTAAATAGCCTAAAAACCGTCGTTCCACCAGGCCGTGCATTCAAAGAGGTCTTTGGTTGCCGGATCGAAGACGTACATGTCCGGTTTGTCCAGACAATAGGCTACCTTCCTGTCTTTGAACTGCTTGCCGATCGTTTCATTCCGTTTATTAAAATACAACGCACCTCTTCCTGTATCGTAGAACGCCTCATAAAGCTCCACCGTGCCGTCGTCGCGCTCCAGGACCACCCCTGTGCCGCCGAACACGATATGGACCGACCCGGGTTTTATTTTACCGAATTGATATGCCGGATTAGTTTCTAAGGCAAATGTATTTACGCCTGACGGCGGAAAACTATTCGGGTCCATTCCTACGGCAAATCCTTCACCGTCACTTGTTCGTCTTACATAGAGAATTACCCGATCATCTGCTGGATCAGGAGTATTGTTATTGGAAAAGCAGGCATTTTCTATCGAGTATTCTTCTCCGCTTGAATCAAGGTCAAATGAATCGGAATTATTAAATGATAAATCTCCATTATTGTATTCCGCCCAATACAGGAATCCATCAGACCACGCAAGAGAATAAAAAAATCCACCGATTTCATTATAAAAAATAAGATGATCCTTATCATTACTGAGGTTGGTATTTATTTCGCCATTCCATGTAAAAGATCCATTCAGCATCATTTCCTGACTTCCAATCGCAGCTAACGTAGGTGCCGGCATGGGGTATCCTGTGTGGAGAGACCCTAAGTTTTGATTCTCATATTCACTCTGCACTGATAAATCACTGTCAAGCACCACTACCTTCCGCATACCGGCCTGGGGCTTGTAAAGCACAAACACATAATCATCTCCGGAATTGTTTTGGATGGTAAAAATATCGTAATCACTTGGATTGGACTTGTCAAAATACTTGTCCAGGTTGGCGATGTTCCGAACGCTGGGCAAATAATCCGGAAAGGATGAAGCAATAAAAAAATCACAGCCCCAGAAGAAGCCGAATAGTAAAATAACCAGTAAAACAACTATTCTTCTTACCATCTTGTTATCACCCCCAATGTAAATAACGGCAGCCCGTCTATTATGCCGATGAGATCCGAGCCCAGCAGGTTTTTCCCCAGGCCCAGGGCGATCTTGTATTCAATGCGCAAAAAGAATACATAATCATTCACGGCATACTCCAGGTGCAGGTTTGCCGGATTGACATAAAAATCCACATAAAGCGGCGCGTTCTTCGCATCCAGCAGGGAAAAAATCATGCCCGCACCATACGAATAACTTATGGTAAAGGGGAACCCTTCGGCAAAACGAAATTTCACCAACAGTAAACCGCGGATATCATCATGGATCACCGGATGCATATCATGTACTTTACTTGCCTGGAGAAAAAAATAATTTTCCACACCCCAATAGACAAAGCGCTCATCCACATTGCCCAGATATCCCACTCCCAAACCGACAAACTGCCCGGTGGTCCAGGTGAAGTATAAACCGGACCCGTATATTTTTTCCATGGGAAGCAGCCTGATTTCACTCTTTTCACCGGTAAGTGACAGGGTTTCCGTTGAATCATAACTGCCCTTCTTCTTTTTTTCTATTTCTATCGTGGATCCCACGGTCAACGGCATGTACGGCAAGATTAGCTGGCCGTTTTTTATGGTTCCCAGTTTTTCTTTTCCCTTCAGCCAAATCTCAGCCCCTTCATCTTTCGAGTAGAGGATGATCTCTTTGACATACTGTTTCGGACCCGTCCCGTTTTTACCTCCGGCGATGGTGATGGTTTTTCCCTCACCCTGCTTCTTGACAAACAGGGCAACCGCCGCATTCAGACGGTTATATATCGCAAGCCCCTCCGCGTCCGGGGCAGAGTAGTTTACGATCAATCCCCCGTCTATGTTCCAAAAAAATACGGTGAAACTCACCAGGTTGTCCTGTTTAATGTACCGTACCAGGCAGAAAAACTTGCTCATCTGCTTTCCGGCCTGTTGCTTCATGATATTTATCACGTTCGCCGGAGGAATCCCCTGTACCGGCAGCTCTTGTCCGGTAAGCAAAAGGGACAGTTCACCACCCGGCACCGTACTATACCCCCTGTTTTCCAGTTCACTCCCCGTATTTCGAGGCAGTACACTGCGATAGGTGGTATTTTCGGCTGCTGATTGCAGGCGAACGTCGGAAAATATGGAAACCTGGTTGGGCACAACCGAATAGGCCTGTGCATTAAGTGAAACAAGCTGAAACGAGATAAAATAAAAAAATACAACACATATAAATACGTTTTTTTGTTGTGTCACAAACATCTGTGTTTACTGCCCTCTACTATCTAATTTTAGCATAAAACCCCGAAAAAACAAATAAATTAAGTTGGTGAAAAGCACCGTGCAAAACGCTGATCCAATCCGGTTCGGCACGTTATTTCATATCCATGACGCGTATCCCGTCCCATTGCTTTGGCGGCGGATTCTCCAGTAATTCACTGCAGCGTTTGTACAAAAGCTCAGACGGCAGGTCACCTTTAATCAAAGTGTGTATTTTTTTAAATAACTCCGCGGCCTGTTTGAACTCACGTTTGTAAAAATGTGAAAACGCAATCTCATTCATTTCCCAGGCATCCTTTTCGGCTGCTGTCAGGGTGTGTTTTGCCGCGTAGATTCTTACTCCTTCTTTTTTTCCCTTTACCGCCACCGTATCCAGTAAGCGAAACGGAAGTCTATCCTTGGCCTTGCGCATGATACTCTCGGAAACGATGATCTCCTGCTTATAGTATTTAGTAAGCCCCTCCAGGCGCGAGGCCAGGTTCACCATATCACCGATAACCGTATACTCCATTTTCTTTTCCGTCCCGATATTCCCCACGGTTACCACTCCGTAATTCAATCCTACCCCGATGTGAAACGGCGGCTTTCCGGCGGCCGCCTGCTCCCTGTTAAAGGCGTTTAAGGCCTCGGTCATCTCAATGGCGGCCAGTATCGATTGGTAGGCATCATCATCATGTTTTACCGGCGCACCGAAAAAGGCCATGATCGCGTCTCCGATATATTTGTCCACAATCCCTTTGCGCTGCATAATAATATCAACCATGACCGAAAAATAGCGGTTCAGTGAGGTTACAATTTCATCCGGCAGCATTGACTCGGCGATGGAGGTAAATCCGCGAATGTCGGAAAAAAGTACGGACAGCACCCTGTTGTCACCCACCAGCATGGATTCCGGGTGCTCGTAGAACCGGTCGATCAGCTCCTGGGGTACATACTTTTGGAAGATGTTTCTAATGCGGGATTCTTTTTTCTGTGCCAGCACGGCCTGAAAGGCGTAACTTTTTATCTGGTTGTATGCCTTCTCCAACTCACCGACCATGATGTTGAAGGTATGCGCCAACTGACCGGTCTCATCATGAAACTCAACCGGCACCCGTTTATCCAGGTTCCCGGAACTGATAATCTCACGCATTGTATCCCGCAGCCCGATCAGGGGTTTAATAAGGTAATTAATAATTAAAAAAAGCACAATAAAGGCCAATACACAGGATGATATCAGCAGTATCCCGGTCTGCCAGGTAATACGGTCAACATCCCGGTAAAATATCTGCTTTTCCTGACTGATCATGAAGTACCAGCCGAAGGGTTTGAAATAGAATCCCATCCCCACCCGTTCAATCCCCTCCAGGCTGAACTCCTGCAGCTCTTTTGACTTTGATGAGAACAGGGCACGCAAATGATCTTTTTCACTATCCGCCAGGTTGAATTTATTTGTCTGCATGGTGATGTTGATGTTTTCATCAAAGGCAAAAATCAACTCGGTTTTATTTTTTATCATATTGACCGCAAACAGAGTTATACCGGCCTTGGTCACATCAACGTATTCGGGGTGTGTTTTATAATCCAGGTCTTCCACGTACGACCATTGCTTGTTCGCCTCTTTTTCCAGCACCTCCACCTTGTTTACCAGCAGTTCCAGGGCGATTTTCGTGATACCTGAAGTAGCGGAAAGGTAGGCCCACAAACCTGAGATACCCAGCGTCACAAACAGAATAGGAATCACCACCGCAATGATCTTGGTTCTTATTTTCATAACTCTATTTTAGCTTATCACTCGTATTTAATCAATTTTTAAAAATGATATTACATCCAATATATGCTATAGTTATTATAACGGCTTTTTACAGGCTGTAGTTTACGGATGTTTATTCCCTGTTTTTGCTATGGACAAGGAAGAAAATTACCGATTAAAATAACAACGGTATGAAAAAGATTTGTATCTTTCTGTTATTACTTCTCTGCGCAAACCTCTTCTCCCAGAACAGCACTGAATCAGTATTTGCCCCTTTCGTCTCCAGACTCAAGGCCTCATCACAGGGCTTACAGATTATTCTTACCTGGAAAAACTCGGCTGCTGTAATGGGAAAGAAAAATATCTATCGCTATGATAAAGAAATAACGGATACCAATTACAAAGAAGCCGAACTGATTGCCACGGTAGGGGAAAACATCGAATCCTACACCGATACGCCGAAGAAACTGGATACAAAATATTATTATGCCGTACTTATACAGGATAAAAACGGACGTTTATACAAGATTTTTATTCCTTATCGCAATAAAACGACCACCGGGGCGGTAATCTCCCTTGCGAAAACCGAAAACAAAAACGCTGCCGTTGTCTCTGATCTGACAGCCTCGGCATCCAAGAACAAGGTCGTTTTAAACTTCAAAAGCTCACGGCCGGACCGCACCCTGATGGTTTACCGCAGCACCCAGCCCATATATTCCGCAGCGGATATTTTAAAGGCTTCTTTTTCGCAGACAGTACACAGCAGCAGCATATCATTTACGGATGTGCCGATTGCGGGAGTTGATTATTATTATGCCGTTATCGATGCCGGTCTGGTGGAATCCGGTGAGGTCAGTTTTACCAAAGGTGAGAATACCCTTGAAAAACCCGTCAGCCTTGCCATCTCTTCCGGAACCATGGGAATTCCCAAATCATACAAGAGAGCATTTCCCCTTCCCGCCCTAAACATTCTCTGGGACGTGGAATCCGGGGTTGAGTTGGAAACGCCGCGGCCCCTTCTGCTTCCCAGTACTATTCCCGTAAAGCCTGCTACCCAATCAGCCATAAACGCACTCAAAGCTGAAATGGAAAAATTTCCTGCCCAAGAAAAACAGGTTGAAATCCTTTCGGTGGATAAAACAGAAAATGCCGGCGGAGAGGCCAATACTTTAAAAGCAATTATTACCGGCTCCTTAAGCACAAAGCAGTTTCCGGAAAGCGAATTACGACTGAAGGATTTTTTGCAGACGCACCATTCACCCGAAGTAGAGGCACGCACACATTTTTATCTTGCCCAGGCATACTACTTCCAGAAAAAGTACCGTCCGGCCTTCCTTGAATTCCTGCTGGCGGAAGACACCTATTATGCAGAGGTACAGTCCTGGCTTACTGTCTGTTTTAATAAAATCAACTCTGGGTCATTTTAAGTTTACTGATGCTCAATACCAGATCGGAACTCCATTCTTCTCCGGGATCGAGCGACAGGTCCCAGGCGGGGAGAAAACAGGAGAACTGGTAGAGTTTGGTTATTGCCTTTTTTTCCCGGTATACCGTTTCCACCGGCAGGCACCAGAGGGTGAATTTCTTGTCCGCATGAAGTGAAAGGGAAACACCGTTTGCCCTGTCCTGAATCGCGATCTTATCGATATCCAAGGTTTCGGATTTTGTGTTATCCAGTCTTTTCAGGCCTTTCCCGCGGGGAACACAAAAGTGAACATCCTTTCTTTCGTGTGAAACAAGGGAAAGGTTGCATTCTACGGCAAACCTTGTATAAAGCGCTTCTTCCGACATATTGGTAATTGTATAACTGACCTGAATGGAATTCTTTTTTATACAGTATTTTTTACGCAGGAGCACGGCCTGCTGCTTTCTTTTTGTTTTTACGGAACCCTGGCGTTTAAACACAACGATGTTCTTCTCTCTGTCCAGTTCTTCCAGATCATATTTATAATTAATAAAGCTCCCCAGTTCGTTATACAGCATGCCGTCAAAATCATCTATTGTGGTTTTTGTATCAATGAAATGATCCAGAAAAGCATTTCTGGTATACCAATCCATACAATATCGCCAGTCCTGCGGAATATGATAGAGCTCTCTTGTCCTGGCCACGGTATCGAGGTAGTTCCAATAGGCCGGAATATAATCAAGCTCGAATACCGCTCCACCCCGGTTATGAAGATACACGTTCATGACCGAGCCCTGGTATAAATACTCGTTCTCACCATCCATATCAAAATCCGTCGCGATAATGGAGGTCAGAAATATGCCTGCGGTTCTTGTGCCTTTTTCCGAGGCGATCATATTCCGATACACCTCTTTGCGCAGCGGATTGGAATAGATACCCAGGAATTTTCCGGGCCAGTAGGCAAAATTACATTGCGCCTTCCACAACTCCTCCCGTGAGGCTTTTTTACGGTATTTATCCCCGCGTACCTGGTTTACAAGAATGTGTGTATACAGCATTTTACTGTACATCAGGTTGCTTTCCGGATAGCGCGAAAAAAAGTTCTTGAAACCTCTGACCTGATAATATGAGGACTTAAACATCCCGGTGGTATTCCCCCGGTTCATAATCCACTTTTGCACCAATGAACTCGAATAATCCGGCAGATATATTTTTTTACGCCTCCCCAGATTCCCAATATATGCTTTGGCATGGATCGGGGTTATGCAATGCCGGTTTGCTCGCAGCAGCATTAGAAATTTACGCAGCCATTCCTGTTTATGGCGACTGTTTACTTCCGCGTCACCCTTAATCCAGTTCTCCCCGTCTTCAAAAAAACAGATTACACGGTTGCCGTGTTTATCGCCCCTGTCCTTTATATAACGTATCACCTCTCTGGGCTTTTTATGGAAGGCCATTGTATTCAGTTCCTTGCAGATGGGAATCGCGTTAATTATCTTCCCCTGGTCTTCGGTAAGGCAGCTGTAATACAAATCCTCGCTGTCCAGGCCGGCCAGTTTGAAAATCGTATCCTCCAGAAAAAGATATTCCATACCGCAGTTTGTCAGCACCTGGGCAAGGCCCTGTTCCCACTCCTGTTCCGTCAACCAGATGCCCCGCGGCCGGTTTCCGAAATTCGCGCGAATATAGGTGGTCAACAGTTCGATCTGCCCCAATTTGTCCGACAGGGGGATCATGGTCAGAATGGGATCAAAATAGCCGCCGCCGATCAGTTCCACCTGTTTGTTCTTCAGCATCTCACGCAGGAGAACAAAATATTCCGGGTGTTTGTTTTCCAGCCATTCCAAGAGAATTCCGGAAAAATGAAGGGTAACCGGTATATCCTCGAATTCATGCAGAATACTTAGATAGCTTTTATATGATTTTTGATAGGCTTCCTCAAGTTCGGAATCCGCGCAGCCAAGCGGTTTGTGATTGTGTATGCCAAAGACAAGGTTTATCGATTTCATTATATACTATTTATTGGTTTTTAATAATGCATTTTGTCGGACACGCGCCAGCCGCCTGCTCTCTTTCGCCCGTCTGTTCAAAATCCACCCGGGCCAGAAAATTCTCAATCACAAAACCTCCTTCAGGAGATTTTTTTGCGCATATCTTGCAGCCGATACAACCGACCTTGCAGTACTTCCTCACCACCGGGCCCTTGTCCGTTGAATTACAGGCAACAAAACGATCGGCATTATAAGGCAGCCACTGCATAACTCCCGTAGGGCAGACATCCACGCATTTCCCGCAGCTGATACATTTGTCCTTGTCTACCCAGACAAGACCGATATCATCATAGGCAATGGCGTCAACGGGGCATACCCTTACACAACTTCCCTTACCAAGACAGCCGAATTTACACACCTTATTGCCGCCGTACAGCAAATAAAGCGCGTTACAATCCTCGATACCGTTATAGCTGAAGGATTCAAGGGCAATCCCCTTTCCCCCGCGGCAGTGAACCTGGGTGACCATTTTGACCTTGGACCCCGTTTCCACTTCTTTGCCCAGCAGCCCTGCCAGTTTCTCCGCAACCGCGCTTCCTCCGGGAGTGCAGAGGGTAACCGCCGCTTCCCCTCCCACCAGTTCTCCGGCATAGGAGGCACAGCCGGCAAAACCGCACGCCCCGCAGTTTAAACCCGGCAGAGCATGCTCCAGTTTTTCCAGCAGGTCGTCCTTTTTCACGGCCAGGGCCCTGGAGGCAAGGGAAAGTCCCACACCGAAGAGAATCCCCAAAGTTGAAACCGAAGCAAACGCTTCCAATATATGTATTACATCTATATGCATAAAATCATTTTACTCCTATCCGATTAAATTCTTCAACAATCCCATATCAAAGGCCATAAAGGCCATGGCCATCAATCCGGCCGTTACAAAGGCGATCGGCACACCGCGCAGCGGTTTTGGCACCCATTCGGCATCCAGTCTCTCCCGAATGGACGACATCAACAGAATAGCCAGCAAAAAGCCGACACCGGCCGCAAATCCCGCAACAAAGCTTTCCAGCGCATTATAATTTTTCTGTACCGCGATCAGGGCAATCCCCAGTACCGCGCAGTTGGTGGTTATCAGGGGCAGATAAATACCCAGGGCCTTGTAAAGCACCGGAGACACCTTCTGTATCACCATTTCCACAAGCTGCACCAGTGTGGCAATGACCAGCACAAAGGTGATGGTCTGTAGGTATGCCATGTTCAGAGGAATCAGGGCCAGGTTGTAGATCATCCAGGTAACCAGCGAGGCAATCGACATCACAAAAATAACCGCGAAACCCATTCCGACGGCCGAGTCTACCCTGCGGGACACCCCGATAAAGGGACAAAGGCCCAGAAACTGGGTAAAAATGAAATTATTAATAAAGACAAAGGTAATAATAATCCCGATATAACTCATGACGCACCTTCCTTTTTACGGCTTTCAAACCAGTTAAACAATGCTTTCAACAACCCGACAACCAGAAGCGCACCAGCCGGATAACCGATCATGCGAATGGGTGAGTCGTGTAAATAGGGGATGGTAATCACGCCGTCAAATCCGATGGCGTTGATTGCCAAAAGGGTTATTTTTCCCGTACCGATCACCTCGCGGATGAGGGCAATCAAGGTAAGGGCCAGGGTAAACCCGATACTCATTCCCAGCGCATCCAAAACCGAACTTTTTACGGTATTCTTGTTGGCAAACGCTTCGGCTCTTCCCAATATGATACAGTTTACCACGATAAGCTGGACAAATACCCCCAGGTTTTTGGAAAGAGAGGGGGCGTATGCCCTCATCACCAAATCTACGATCGTGACGAAAGAGGCAATAATGATGATATAACACGGGATCCGAACCTTTTCAGGGATAAAGTCTTTCAACAGCGATACAAAAATGTTCGAACCCAGTAATACGAAAATAACCGCCGCACCCATACCCAAAGCGTTCACCACCTGGGTAGATACGGCCAATGTCGGGCAGAGACCCAATAAAATAATAAATACGGGGTTTTCCTTAAATATTCCCTTGGTAAATTCTTTCAGCATCATTTTCCCTCTATATTTTTTACAAAATTCGATCCATCACGCAGGGCATCGGCCAGCCCCATAAAGGTAATGGAGGCCCCGGTAACCGCGTCTATTTCCTTCTGACTTTTCAGCATGGTTTTAACCACAGGGACCGGTGTGTCACCGCCGGTTCCGATGAACTTTTTCATATAACCCGGTTGCTCGGCTTTTTTTCCCAACCCGGGCGTTTCCAGGTTATCAAGAAGTTTGACGGCCTTGATGGAGCCGTCCGTATTATACCCAGCAATTATGGTCATTGCTCCTCCGTAACCGTTGCCGATTATTTTCAGGGCATACCCGACGACGTCCTGGTTCCGGATGACCGGGAAATAGGATTCGACCTTTCCGGTGCCCCGGTAACCGATATTCTTCAACAACTGTCCCAATTTTTTACGGTCGGCAAGGCTTAAGTCTTTTTTCAGGCGGTAGGTATCTTTGTTGCTGTCAAAATCATAACTATATACCAGAAACTGTTTCTGCTCCTTCGTCCGGCACCGCTTCAAAATATTTTGCTCAAAATCCTTCCCCTTAAATGTAAAGGGAACCGCGGGAACCTCCTGCCAGTTCTTTTGCGTAAACATGGATTTCAAGGCTTTTTCCTGCTCTTCTTTCTGGGTGGCCTTGATCACGGGTTCCGTCACTTCATTGATAAAACCCAGAATGATCGCGGCAACCGCACAAATGAGAAACAATTTTACACCGGGAATCAAATACTCAATAGTTTTCCGCATCTGTCTATTCCTTTTTTGTTGTACCAAATATAACCGGTTTTGTATATCGATCTATCAGTGGAACCGCCATATTCATAATAATTATTGAAAGTGATACGCCCTCCGGCAGTGATCCGAAAAAGCGGATTAAATAGGTAAGCATTCCCGCTCCAACCCCGAAGATTATCATCCCCTTCCGCGTAAGCGGTGAGGTCACCATATCGGTCGCCATATAAAACGACCCCAACATTATTCCTCCCGAAAACAGGTGAAACAAAACATCCCCGCTGAACAGCCCCTGGTCAAAGCGCAGCCCCCCGAAAATCCAGACCAGGAAGGCAAAACAGCCAAGATAGGATACCGGGATATGCCAGCTGATGATCTTCCGATAAAACAGATAGATGGTTCCCAACAGCAGCAGTAATACCGAAACTTCACCGATCGATCCGCCCATATTACCCACAAACAAATCAAAATAACCTTTGTGGATGGAAAGTCCGAAGGTTGAGTTCAACCAGTCTGTCAGTGACTGGTCGAATCCCGATACCGGATATCCTTTGGTGGCCAGGAAATGCATCGGGCCTTTCAACTCGTGCAGCTTTTGTGCCAACGCCTCGGCTGAATTGGAAAAGGTCACCGCCACCCCCTGCAGGCCCGATTTTACCGCACCCAGCGGGGTTGCACTGCTGACCGCGTCGGGAAGCGTATGCGGCATCAGCCAGGTACTCATTGGGCCGGAAAATGAAAACAACACGAACACCCTGCCCGCCAGGGCCGGATTCATCCAGTTGCTGCCAAGACCGCCGAAGGCATATTTTACGATGGCGATGGCGAATACCGAGGCGATAACCGCGATATATAAGGGAAGCTGCGGCGGCAGATTAAAGCCGATCAGCAGGCCGGTCAATACCGCACTGCCGTCTGAAATTGTCTGTTTTCTCCCGGTCAGTTGATTTATAATAAACTCTGTGGCCACACTGGCGGCAATACAGATCGTGAGTACCAGAAGCGAGCCCAGACCGAAAATATACACACCCCAAATCGCGGCCGGCAGCAGGCATAGTGTGACGATCCACATTATATGAGGAGTTCGCGTGCCTTCCCGCAGGTGCGGTGATATGGTTGTCAAATAGCCTTGTGGATTATCCATTTTCATTTCCCTTTCATTTTTCGTGCCATGTGTTTTCCCAGCTTAAATCCCTGCACAAGCGGTATTTCCGATGGACACACATAGGCACAACAGCCGCACTCTTTACAATCCATCAGTCCCCGCGCCAGAGCTTCTTCGTACTCCCCGTGTTCAATAAATTTATAGAGAACCGTGGGGGTCAGGTTCCACGGACAGGCATCCACGCAACGTGCGCAACGAATACAGGGAAGGTTCCTGAACACCGTCGACTTTTTCGCATCCAGGGCAATAATCCCTGATACTCCTTTGGTAACAGGCAGGTCGGGATCGGCCAGGGCAAATCCCATCATGGGGCCGCCCACAATAAGTTTTTGGGGCGGTTCTTTAAATCCACCGCATTCCTCAATCAAATCCGCTATTTTTGTTCCGATACGTGTTTTCAGGTTGGCGGGTCGGGCGATTGCCGGACCGGTAACCGTTACTACCCGTTCGATCAGCGGTTTCCCGTATACTACCGCCTCGAATACGGCAAATATCGTTCCTACATTGGAAACGACCGTCCCTATATCCAACGGCAGGCCGCCGCTCGGTACCTCACGGTCTATTAAAGCTTTAATAAGCATTTTTTCATCACCCTGGGGGTATTTCACCTGTAACGGGACAACACGAAACGGTAAGGATTTTTTATGAATCCTTTCCTGTATCACCTGAACGGCATCCGGTTTGTTCATTTCGATCCCGATTAGGACTTCCTTGGCCGAGACAATCTTTTGTACAATCTCGATACCTTCCAGGATCTCATCGGATTTTTCCAGCATCAAACGGTGATCCGCGGTAAGAAAGGGTTCACATTCCACACCATTGATTATCAGATAATCGATGGAACTGCCCTCCTTAACCATATATTTTACATGGGTGGGAAATGTCGCGCCTCCCAGTCCCACAATACCGTTTTCCGCGATCATCTCATTCAACCGCTTCTTATCCAGCTTTCTCCACTCGGAGGGCTTCCCGCCTTTCCCCGATCGGTCGAACTCGCCCTGGAGTTCAATCACCACAGCCTGGGTTTTGATGCCGTTGGGAAGAAAATATGTCTTTATTTCTTTTACGACACCGGGAATGGGCGAGTGAATATTCGCGGATACAAATCCCTGTGATCTTCCGATCAACATCCCTTCCCTTACCTCGTCACCGGGTTTTACAATACACTCCGCCGGTTTGCCTATATGCTGACTCATGGGAATACTTGCCTCGGCGGGCAGGGGCGCGTTTTTTATTTTTTCATTGCAGCTTAATTTTTTATAACCCAAAGGATGTACACCGCCCTTTGGAAATGTTTTCAATTCTTGCATCAGTGCTCCTTGTTCTTTACTGTCAGTGGAATTCCTAACCCATATAATTTCCGGGGTGTAAAATAATAATTAAATAATAACAAAGGACATAAAAAAATACACCATAACAAAATTATTGTCCAGAGTTGGCGGGCATTAAATCCCAGTATTTTGGGTTTCTGCAGGGTAACCCGTACCAGCCCGCCCTGTTCCAGGAGAATATGCTCAATACTAATTTGCGGAATGTCGGCAAGGACCTTGTCACACCAATGTTTATCGAATGTTTCCAATATATGCTCGGATTTTTTAATCCTCCGGTCCGCCGAGCTCCTATTAAAAACGGAAAGCTCAATTTTTTCATCTTTTTTTGGAAAGGAATATTCAAGACTGCCGAACGCAAGCCTCGTTTGAAAGGCGATATGCCGGATGTAATCGGAAAGATCAGGCAGCATGGACGTCTGCTTACCATGCACGGCCTCCCTCAATGATTCCAGGTTGATTTCTTTATGATGATCGGTGATTGGGATCGGTACCCGGACATTCCCCTGCCTCCCGGTGATAAAAAACAAGAGGGGTGCCAATATATACAAGGCACAGAGAGAGATCATCACGGATACACGCCGATGCGGGGAAAACCATCGGCGCTTGAATCCTCTTGTAATTGAAACAGGCGTAAATAAAACATGTCCGAACCCGGGTCTCCTCCTGAGTACTGTTCCCCCCCATAATATTCCGGTGTATACCAACAACAACATTACGCTCATGCCCGTACTTATCAGAATGTCCCAGATAGCCTGCCCGGAATACATCTTTACGAACAGGTAGATAAAAATGAACGATCCCAGGATAACTCCCTGTAAAACAATTGTTTTATTGCGTTTATCCAACCATTTATAGCGAATATACTGTTCACAGAAGGGGATAAACTCAATAAGAAAGAAGGCCCAGTAAAAACTGATTGTCATATAAAGCATAAAATATATGACACTTTCAGCAAACGAAGTAACCACCCAACATAAAACCCCCGCTAAAAGCAGCAGTTTATAGCTTATTCTCCTGTGCAATAAAAAAAGCAGAAAAAGGAATAATCCATTGAAGAACAGAAAAAAAATACTTTCCGGCCAGGGACCGCGCTCATAAATATACCACTCTGTGTTGATGTTTTTCAGGACCTTGCCTATTACCGTCTGCAGTGAAACCGGACCCATGTCCGTGCGGATATAGATAAGTCGCCATTCGTCCCCACCGGATTTTTGCACAAAGTACGCAGGAAGCTTTTTCAGGTACGGATCAAGACGCGGATCAACAGGATCAAACCGTGAACTGATAGTGGACAACGGGACCGATTCCAAACCGTCAAAATCGGTGAAACTCGCCAGAGCCGTTTCATAAGCTACCACCGCCTTAATACGGGGCTGTTCTTCCAACCGATGTACCAACGATTCCATACTGGGGGTATATTTTACCACCAGGGTATAATACCCGGGAAAAGGCTGTCCGGAGGTTACCGTGGGAAAGGGGAACAGATTTAAAAATCCGGCCGAGAAAAAAACCAGACATAGAAGCAGGCTTATTAGCAGTTCATTTCTGTGTGCTTTCATTGTCAGAGATTACAAAACGCGACGGCAATAAAAAAACCCAATAATGCGCCGATGGACACCTCGCTGATACTGTGCCCGTGTATTTCTTTTACCGGCTTGATGTCGATATCATTTTCCTTTTTCAAATAACCGATAAGGGCGTTGATGGTTTTTGCCTGGAATCCCGCGGCACGGCGCACCCCCAGCGCGTCCCGGATAACAAGTGCCGCGTAAAAAAGTGTCACAATAAAAATGGGGTCTCCCGGCCCCATGACAAAACCGATAGAGGTGGCGATAGCCACTACTACGGATGAATGGCTGCTGGGCATTCCCCCTGTTGACCAGAAAAATCGCATCAGTATCTGTATGGCCGTACGCGGCCTGTTCTTGAAAATGGCGATGATTGATTTTAACAACTGTGCTAAAAACCAGCTGAATACGGCAGACAGAAATATTCTATTCGTAAAGAGCACGTGTACTATATCCATTATTTCCTCTCTAAAACGATTCCCCAGTTTCCCCCCA
>Ga0315536_1000484_pt1 | contig 19796 bp, 16 predicted proteins | sample SalMarSW160230MG_FD_203093 | JGI IMG/M metagenome (GOLD analysis project Ga0315536, IMG submission 203093) | Salt marsh sediment microbial communities from the Plum Island Ecosystem LTER, Massachusetts, United States - Salt Marsh Sediment SW1602-30 ...
TACACGACCGTAAAAAAGCATAAGAAGATAAATTCAGACTTTAAGGAATATTTTCTTTTTGTAAAGAATATAGAGGAATACCCAGCCCACTGATGTAACTGCTATCCCCATCCAGAAGGTAGTCCAGCTCTCAGGGAAATAACTCATCAATCCCCCGAAGAAAAATTTCGCTGTGGAATCAAAATTTATTATTCGTCCGGCAAGATATATTGTGATCGGATTCATTCCGATTACAACAAAAAAGAATGCCCATTTCCTGTAATTCCAGATATCAATAACAAGGTAGAATACACAGAATAGTAACAGGCTCAGCCCTCCTACAAAGCATACAAATGAACTTGACCAGAGGTATTTGTTGATTGGAAATACCAGATTCCAGATCCTTCCTATAATTATCAGAATTATTGCAGCTGCGACCATGTATAGGACTTTTCGAACCGGCTTCTCCTTTAAGAATGGTGACACAAGAAATTGTCCGGTCAGCATACCAAGCAGCGCTGTTGATATAGCCGGAATTGTACTGAGTATTCCCTCACTGTCGCCATATGTATAGCAACAAAAACTACCAGGTAAGAAATGACGGTCGATAAAGCCTGCCAGGTTTCCCTGCTGCGAGAAAGGGTCGAATGTCCCAAGGTCGTGCGCCGGAAACATTAACAGAAGTAACCAGTAAAAAATCAGAATGCCACCGGTCCATATTATCCTGTACCTTGGGTTGCTGTTCATAAAGATCAGGGCGGCAAACATCCATGCAAGTCCAATCCGCCCAAGAACACTGGCATAACGCAGTTGAGAAAAGTCAAAATTGACAGCATTGTTATATAAGATCCCTAAAACAACCAGAATGAGTCCTCTTTTTATTACATGACTGTAAATCGATCGTCTGGCATCTCCCCTCTGAAGTCTCTTAGCCAGAGAGAATGAGAAACTAATACCTGCAATAAAAAGAAATAGCGGAAAAATCATGTCTTCAAAATGAAACCCGCTCCAGGGCATATGTTGTTGTTGTTCTGCCCACCATTTTAATAGCGGCCATCCTGTAATGGTAGCAAGTCCGATAAAAATAAATTCCCCGCCCATAATCCAGAACATATCGAATCCCCGAAGAGCATCAAGAGAATACAGTCTTTTAATTTCAGGTTTTGTCTTAGAGTCCATGTTTTAAGTATTTTGAATTAGTTAATTGTTTTATTTACCCGGAATCAGTTTTTTTAATATGCTATTTACAAATTTATCCTAATCAATTTTATAATTCCTGATAATAAAAATCCAGAGATGGTAATTTCGTTTTATATACAAGGTAAAAACTGATTTGAAGCAGATGTCTTAAATTTGATTTTTATAACATATCAACTTTATCATTATCTTGCGATTAAAATCAACCTGTTTAACAATGGAATATGATGATTTGATCCGATCAAGGGAAAGTATTCGCAGTTATGATCCTAACCGACCGCTTACCAGGGAGATCCTGGAAAAGATCCTCGATGCAGGAAGGCTTGCTCCTTCTGCAGCCAACTATCAGCCATGGAAATTTCTTGTAATCTCTTCCACGCCGATGCTTGAAAAGGTGAGAGCTAGTTATAACAATCAATGGTTTAAAGATGCTCCACATATTCTTATAGTACTTGGATTGAAAAATCAGGCCTGGGTTAGAGGTTATGATGGCTATAATTCAATAGAAACCGACGTTACCATTGCAATGACGCACCTTATTCTGGCTGCAGAAAACGAAGGTGTTGGAACATGCTGGATTGCGGCCTATAATCCTGTAATTCTTAAAGAAGCGCTTAATCTTAAAGATAACCAGGTTATTTTTGGAATAACACCACTGGGTTATCCGAAACCTGGATTTAGAAAGGCCTTCAGTAAAAAAAGGAAACCCTTGCGAGATATAGTTGATTTCCTTTAGATATTAAAAAATACTAATACTATTTGTGAGAAGCCGGTCCTGATTGAGATATTTTTCAATGCGAATGCTATTTCTTTATACAGCGAACCGATTCCCCGCGTTGTTTGGGACTGTTGCTCCTGCCTAAGCTGCCGCCCAGATAAAGATAGTGATCATAGGCACTGAGAGAATTGTTTTCAGTAGCGGTCCACCAGATGCCGGTATTGCCAGAATTTTTAAATATGCCGTTTTCAACCCGATAGCCTCCGGGGAAACCTGTAAAGCCGGATTCATTGGTACCATTATCACCATCTTTCCATCCGGTTGTGCTTTTCAATTTTGTACCTGCTGCTTCCTTGCCTGTCAGATAATAAGTCAGCTTTGCCCAATCTTCATCAGTTGACAAACTCCATCCCGCCGGAGCCAGCTCTCTCGGGTCGTTAACTGCGTACCAGTTATATAGTCTGCCGTATTTTTGTCCCATTGCAGGGTCATTATTATAATAGCACCAGGCAGGTTTTTTAGCTTCACCGGCTTCCACCCATTCTTTGTTCGTTCTTGCCTCAGGAATTGTATCACCATTCCGGAATGTCATGACATTAAGATTTGCTACAGCCCAGGCTTGCGTGCCGATCATTAGAACTGAAGGATCTTTGATCTTCTTAATTGGTACAGCCTTTGGACTCACCGGTTTAGCCTTGGTAGCCGGTTTCTTAGATTTGGTATTCGTCTGCTGGGGTTTCTTTTTCACCTGCTGTGGTTGTGTACTCTTCTTTTGTGTCTGTGTACTCTTCTGCTGAGATTGTGTATTTGTCTGCTGCGATTGTAACCCGTTCTGGCCAGAATTTAAGCTACCCGTGAGTTCATTATTGAATGAAATACTTCCATAAGAAAACAGAAGTATAAAAACTCCGGCTGATGCAACTATTGTTTTTATTTTTTTCATTTATAAGCAAATTAGGTATTTGTCCTACGTGGTTAACAGATAGTAAACGTGCTAAGAAATAGTTTATTATCTAAGATTAGTTTAAATATTTTCTGAATGAAATGTTTAAAGAAAGCTGGTTTTCAGGAAATTTCAACAGACTTAAAGATAAAACATTACTTAAATGGTTAATTTGAAAACTGATCCATTTTTTTGATGCCGGATACCAAAAATAATGTATTCCGTTAAGCTGATCTGTTCCACCCATAGAGGTAATGAAATAGAGGTTTCGTGCCACACTAATTTTCGCAGAAATTGAGCCGGAAAAGATTGTGGCATTTTTATTTGTAAACTCAAAAATTGTGTTTATTGATAAACTACTATTCCTGGTAAAATTTATTAAAGTATTCGTTATTGCGTCAATAGCCGGGGTTATAAAACAAATATTTGATAACAGCACAGTAGGATTTGGCGAGAGCAATCTGATATCATTTGGCAACGCACAACTTCTTCCCTGAAGAGTAAATGAAGAATAAAATGATTTATTATTCGAATAGTAATCGATATTAAACCCATTGCTGAAAGAAAGGTTTCCGTCACCCGAATGTGAATTTTCTTTATAGTCTGTACTATCTGTACTATCTTTAATATAGAATTTACTAAATATTAGAAAAATATCAAGCTGCTGATTAAAATATGTATTAAATGTAATGTTTCTGGCTATTCTGATTTTCTTTGTTTCAAACTTGGAAATGATTCGCGGAACAAACATTAAACTATGAGCTGACTGCCAGTCTCTTTGAGGATACAATAATTCTTTCTTCCAGGTATCTTCATGAATTATCGTCTGCAAAACAATTAAATTGGAATGATTCAGAAACTTAATTACTCTTTTCTTTTTAGTATGTAAAAGGTAGCTTGTCAAAAGATACCTCTGATCAGGGTAATATGTCCCCATGGAAAAATTCAGATCACCATATCTGCCCATTCTTTTTATATACCTGATGTTTGAATAATACTCCTCATCGTAAATGCCATTAAATTGCTGGTATTCTTCCGAAGTGAGAATATCCTCATCAAGTATTTTGCCAAATTGTGTCCGCTTGAAATCAACAGGCATACTGATTTGCTTTTCCTTGTTATATTGCCAGATCCTGAAGGTGTTGCCATACAATCTTCCATTATTATACCCATTAATATTCTTTCTTTCTATTACTCTACCCCAGTCAAGTTCATAGACCTCTTTTGTATTCAGGGGATTAATTAATGATAGAGTCACGTGCTGCGATGCATCTGTTGTCCACGACTGCAGGAATAAATAATCATCAAAATCAATTTTCTTGTCAGGATAAAAGTGATCAAAATAGACCTCGCACATAGGTTTTAGCAAGTCTCTTCCTGTTTCGTGAATATCCCTGCATACACCGGCCTTATTTCTTGAATCCTGTGAGCCTAAGGCATTCAGAATCTCAACGGATGTTAATATCCCTTTTGACCCGTTTCTGAATCCATATGTCCTTGTAACATCATAGTTCATTATATGTTCCTCTTCCATTAAACCGGTTATAAACGGTAGAAAGTCATTCCCCAGGTCAGAATAACCTAAATCAATTAAGGTGTTGGTCCCGTCTTTCATTGATTGCCTTATTTCAAATTCCGAAGAACTTTTTGTTAATTGGCTTCTCCATATACCATAAAATAGTTGTTTATCGGAAATTGGATTGTATGAAGCTAATTCTGAATATAGCCCTTTGCCATTTGTTATGTTTTCTTTAACCAGGTAAAAACTGTTTAATAGTGTAGAATCGCTATAATTCTCTGCTTTAAGAAAGTTCTGAAGAAAATAATTGATCTCTATCGGGCTTTCATCTGAATTTACACTGTTGAATATTTTATATCTGGGAGCATATTTAGCAACCTCAGGTAACATCCTGTAATTAACGCTAACCAATGAATCCTTAAAGAAATGATCTCTAATAACCGAATCCAAAGCCACATTTGAATTACTTATCTGTGAATAACTGCAATCCATCAGAAGAATAGAGATAAACCAAAAGAAAAAGAGACGCATATAATTCATAAATCAAAGGATATGGCTAATGGCAGTAGAAAGGTATTATTTTTTGTTCTAAATCTATTCTTTGATTTTTAGTTTATTCATATTGATTATTAATTATTTGGTAAAGTTGTTTCTCATCCAGGGATATTCAAACATATTTCTTCGGGTTTTCATATTACATTTTAAATCCAATTAATGCATATTTCATTTATCTGAGTATGAGCCCTGAAAGGTTATTAACATCTGATCCTGATTAGCAGATATCATCATACGTGTATCGCTTAAGAAAATAATATTTGCTGAATTTGTACAAGTCAGTTGTTAAGTGAATATATTTAAGGGCTAATAACCGCATTTCACAATGTATAACTTAACATAATATTTTATGGTCACCAACCTGACACCTGAAACGGATACAAGCAAATTAAACGTTTATTACTATGTTGTATTGATTTTGTGGCCTCTCTATCTTTTCCTTCTTCCCCCCGTATTTGAATATGGCCGGTGGTGGGTCATGCTTTATTTGATTTTCCCCGGTATTTACCTTTTTACATGGTTGGGATATCTGATGCACGAAAGCTGGCACAGATATGTTCCAACAGTTAATAATAAATTCTTCTATAACGCTTTTGCGTTAATGATTTTATCTGACCCCCAGGTCTATTTTATTGTTCACAGCACACATCACGTTTATATACATACCAACCAGGATGCAGAATTTCACCCTATTGGTGAAATAAAATCTCATGTGCTTCGTGTTATATATAACTGGCTGGAAGTGCTGTTTGGTGTTGCATTCCTTGTCGGATTGGCAAGTATTACCCTGCCACATGATGTACGGTTTGCAAAGAAATACAGGTTTTGGAAATTTCCAATATCTGTTGGAGTTTGGGTGGTTTATATCGGAGGTATTGGCTATTTATCGCACCTTGTTTTTGGAGTCACATTGTCTCAAACACTTCTGGCTTATGCATTGACCTACTGGCTGGGCTCATTTCTATTACATCAGTCCCAATTGATAGAACATGGTAACCTTATAATAGACGGGCCAATTCAGCAACGTAATTTTGGTACAAGGAATCTCAAGCCAGCAGGGCTCGCCGAAAAAATATTCCTGTTTTTAACTCACAATGATTCACGCGAACATATTCTGCATCATACCATGACGACTATTCATTCACGTCCTTTTCCGGGTAAGTTTACTTTGCAGAAAAATGCTGTAATGATTACCCTGTGGGACTATCTTAAAATTCTAAGCCGGATGTTGCTGGGAAAAGTTGACCATCAAATCATCCGTTAATAATTAAATAACCCCCTTGGAATTTCAAACTATCTGAGATGATATATTCTGTATTTTAAATCAGTTGAGTAGTTGAAGAAGATTATTGAAGTGTGATTTCGCTTTAAGCATCACTCTGGAATATAGACCGTCTTTGTTAAAAAAGAGTCATGGTGCGGCTTACCGAAGATAGTATTGAGAATTTCATCCGTGAAAACAAAGATAAATTTAGTGTCTGCCGACCCCCCGCCAACCACCTGGAAAAATTCTTTCTTAAAATAAACTTAAGGATCAGACATATCATCAATATCGTACCTTATCTAATCAGAGTTGCTGTTGCCACTGTTATTATATTTATAGCATCGCTTTTAATCTGGAATAATTATATCAGAAAAGACAGGGATGAAGTTACTCTATTGAATAAAATTACAATAGTTATTAATAAAATTACATCACATTAAAATAAATGATGCGGCTATTACTTATTAAAAGTGATATCGATTTCGACGGTAATGGTTTCAGACACTGCATCCCCATTAAGATCTTGTTCAACAGTTTGCGTCATCTGAACATGCAGTTTATTCGCGGTAAGCTCAAGAATATCAATAGTCATCGGATCTTCACCAGTGGGCGTTATAGTCAGTTCTTTACCATCGGCACTCAGGCTCCATGTTCCTGAATCAGTTGTTCCGCCAATATCAGATGTATAGGTACCGTCCGATTTTATTTGAATAGTCCCCGAAAATTGTTGCTGAAACATCAGGTTAAAAAGAGCCGTATACTGCGCAGCTTCAGCCTCTGTTAGATCCATTGCAGTAATAAAGTATTGAGTAAGAGTAAGGTCGCCAACCTTGGCATCAAAAGTATAGGTTCCGGCAGTCCATGTTCCGATGATATTTTCTGTTGGTGTCGAATCTTTCTTACTACATGCAGATAATATCAATCCTGTAAGGATTATAAGAGCAAAGCTCTTAAGATTTGAAAAATTTGTTTTCATGGTAATTTGATTTTAGGTTATAATTCAAAGTGAGTGAAAAAGTTTAAAAATATATCTATTAAAGGTTTCAGTTTGCCAGTAGAAAAATCTGTATTATCTATATAAACAATAGAATACTGATTTTGTTGTATTCTTTGAGGTGATAAAAAACAAATCCCGGATTACAATCAATCATTGTTGAATTATTGCAATCCGGGATTTTAGCAAAATATCCGGCTTCAAATTAAAAAGAAATCATTTAGCTCTTAATTGAATTTGTATTTCCGTCCCAGTACACTGTTTTCTTACTGAAATATGCTTCGTTTGCCATATGGCATGCAATAGCCGCATGGTTACCGAAGACAGCATCTTCAACAACCGGGTTGCGCGATTTTACTGCCTTGAAGAAGTTCCACATATGAGGAATCATATCATCCCAGTCGTGACCACTGAAATTCGTCTCTTCATAAATTGGTTCTTTCCCCAGTTTGGGTGCATGCTCCTTGTACCATTCACTCTCATACTCAGCACGCATCTGATGAGGAAATCCGCTGTCATAATAACTGGGAGCCAGATCGATACCGGGTTGAGGAGCATAACGCAGATTGAACTCGCCGGTATCAATTATGCCTTTAGGTCCCATAAACCGGGCCAGCTCAGGAGTTTCTGTACCCAGGCCCAGCCGGCAATAAACGGGAATTCCATGATAATCAAATAGAACAACATGCAAATCTGGCATGTTCCTTCCGTCTTTCCATCGGAAAATTCCTCCAAGAGCCGTAGCTGACCTTGGAGCTTCATTCCATCCTAATGTAACCAGCATACCACTGATCAGATGAACCATAAGATCTCCACCTACTCCGGTACCATATTCTTTCCAGCAGCGCCAGCGGGCAAAACGTTCTTTGTTAAATGGAATCTTCGGAGCATCATTCAGCCATGTATCCCAGTCGAGATTCTGGGACGACAAATCTGTTGGCGGAGGGTATTCCCATGCGCCGGTAGGGTCATTCCTCCCAAGCGTGAGCTCAACCTGTTCTATATCGCCAATGGCTCCGCTACTATAAAGTTCTCTAGCCTTTGCACAAAGGTTTGAACTTACTCTTTGAGAACCAATCTGTACAATGCGGTTGTTCTTAGCTGCCGCTGCCACCATATCAAAACCATCAGAAATGGTATGCGACATGGGTTTCTCACAATAGATATCTTTCCCTGCATTACAGGCATCTGTAACCACACGTTTGTGCCAGTGATCAGGCACAGCAGCAATTATGCAATCTATATCCTTACGATCAAGTAGTTCCTGGTATTTGCGGGTTACATACAGGCCTGGATTATTTGTAATTTCTTTTGCCAGGGTATGCCTGCCATCGTAAAGATCAGCAGCTGCCACGCATTCAACCCCGGGAAGAGTAATAGCTCCGGTTAGCAGGCCGGAACCCTGCATTCCAATACCTATTATTCCAAAACGCAGTGTGTCGCTGGGGCCGACTTTTTTGGATAAGATACCATAATTCTCAGCATCGAGCTTTATAGTTCTCGATGCCAGCAGACCACCGGTCGCCATTGCACCTGTCTGAAGGAATTTACGTCGGGTCAGATTGTTTTTCATAAGTCTTATCTCCTTTGTTTTTATTGAAAGTGAAATTTCTGAAATATCGGGGCAACTTGATTATCAAAACCATCATTGTTCCAGTAAATTTATATCATAGATTAATGTGAAACAAATTTATCTTAACCCGGTCATCCGGGGAAATATAATATGGCTTAATTAATTGTTTGATACTATTTACCAATTATTCAAGTTAAATTGTTATATTTCAATAGGAGGAATGATTAGATTTTAAGCAACAAAATGGCAAAGAAACAGGAGAAAGGAAAGAAAAAGGATGCTAAATCAGAAGTCAGGCAGGATGATGTAATAAAGAAGTCTGGGGAAACATCTGTGGACAAGTCTCCGGACCCATTGGACCTCCTTGATAATTTCCTGAAGCAAATAACCGGGGCTGTTTCAATTCCTTCAAAAGCCGATATCGAAGATCTGAATGATATTCAATCAATTGACTGGTCAGAATACCCTGATCTTGAATTATCTCCTGATCTGGATAAAAAAATATCAGAACTCAAGATAATTGCAAATTCAATAGAAAAAAAGAAGGACCGGGACAGGGAATTATCAGTTCAAATTCCCGGAAACCTTAAAGTTAATTACCTCAATGCTCTTAACCCGGCACAGTTAGCTGCAGTGCTGATTACGGAAAAGCCTGTTCTCGTAATAGCAGGAGCAGGAAGCGGTAAGACAAGAGTGATTGTCCACAGGGTATCATACCTGATCGAAAGAGGAGTGGATGCACAATCGATCCTGATGCTGACTTTCACCCGCAAAGCATCGAGGGAGATGCTTGAAAGAGTTGAAACTCTCCTGCAGGACAAAAGGGTGGGAAATATTACTGGAGGCACTTTTCATTCTTTTGCTGCATTCATTCTCAGAAAATATTCCAATATGCTCGGTCTCCCTCCCAATTTTACCATAATAGATGCAAGCGATTCGGAAGATATTATCGACCTGATAAGGACTGAACTCAAATTCAATACCAAAGACAAAAAATTTCCCCGTAAATCGAGGATCAACGATATTATATCATACTCAAGAAATAAGAATACCACAATAAGTTCTGTAATACATGAGCAATTTACCGGACTTATTGACTACATACCAGATATTGAACTTATTTATAATGGATATTCAAAATACAAGAAACTAAGCAAAATCTTTGATTTCGATGACCTGATGGAAGTTCTGAGAAACAGCCTCAGAGATAATATCAGATTCCGGGAAAATCTTCAGAAGCAGTATCAATATGTAATGGTGGATGAATTTCAGGATACCAACATTGTCCAAAAAGAAATAGTTGATTTCATATCTGAAAAACATAGAAGGATAATGGTTGTAGGCGATGATTCGCAAAGTATTTATGCATTTCGCGGTGCCAACTATGAGAACATTTTAAGATTCCCTGAAACTTACCCCGAATGTGTTGTAATAAAAATAGAAGAGAATTACAGAAGCAATCAGAAGATACTTGATTTCACAAATTCAATTATAGATAACGCAAAGATCGGATACAAAAAAAGACTATTCACAAAAAATTCAAGGCAATTCATCCCGGTTATAAAAAGAGTATACGGACAGCAGGAAGAAGCAGAATTTATTGTTGACAGAATAATGGAACTGGCAGAACAGAATATACCGTTGAATGAGATAGCCGTACTTAACAGGGCAGACTGGCATAACAGGTATATCCAGGTTGAGATGAGCAAGAGAGGAATTCCTTATGTTGTTGTAGGTGGTTTTCGTTTTAATGAAAGGATGCATATCAAAGATATAATCTCATATCTCAGGATCACATATAATCCTTCGGATGCTGTTGCCTGGCACAGAGTGTTAAAATATATTGGCGGTGTGGGACAGGTGACTGCCGGAAGTGTAATAAATGATTTCCGGAACAATGAAGATCCTTTTTCATTTGAGGCTTTTAAACAACGCAAGTTTTATGCTGAACTGCATCAGTTGGGGAAAATGCTGTCAAAAGCAAGTCAACCCGACTATACCCTTACTCAAAAGATTGAGATCATCATTGATTATTACTCTCCCATTCTTAAAGAAAGAGCCGATGATTATTTCATCAGGATGCAGGATGTTGCGGTGCTTAGTGACCTTTCAAAAAAATATAAGACCCTGGATAAATTCCTGTCTGATTTTGCCCTTGACCCGCCATCGAAGAGAGTCGCTGATCAAACCAAGCCTTTAATAGATGAGGGAGAAGAAAATGGAAAAGTAACAATCTCTACAGTGCATTCCGCCAAAGGTCTGGAATGGTATGCTGTTTTTATTCCTCATGCTCTTGAAGGTATGTTCCCTTCGAACAGGGCTACTAATGTTGAAGAGATGGAAGAAGAGCGAAGATTGTTCTATGTGGCCTGCAGCAGGGCAAAAGAGGAGCTTTATATAACTTTCCCCCGTAACATTTATTCATACGATGCTGTATTCCACCTGCCATCAAGGTTCCTGGTTGAAATCGATAAGGAAAAATATTTTTTTGATAAAGATTAAATTACCAGTTGAATTTAAAAAAGATGCTGCCTTTAATTCCAATAGCTGTTTTCCAACTGTTATTCAGACAAACACTTTGGCCTTATATTACGGGAAATCATCACAATGGAGTATGTGCTAAAAAAAACTTGACTTCTAATTAAAGTATTTATAATTTTATATAGATTAAAACTTACAGATTATCAGAATATTTAGTATTGATTTTTTATATCGGATAGAAAATTCAATTATACCAATAATATGAATATAAACAGAACTATGAATTCTAATTAAAGGTAATGGAAGCTCTCAAAAGAATTTAATCAGTACAGTTAAAAATATTTGGTGGTTAAGGTATCCGGCATAAAATTACCACTAATATCTGACAGAATAAACTATGAAAAATACATTTAGAATTTCAGGGGGAATATTATTATTCCTGTATCTAGTTTTTCTTCATGCTTGTAAGAAAGACAAATCTACTAATCCTTTACTAACCACAGAATCCGTTACAAACGTAACACAATCCACTGCTACCTCAGGTGGAAATGTAACCAGTGATGGTGGTGCACCAGTTACAGAACGCGGAGTCTGCTGGAGTACATCAACAAACCCCTCAATTGCAGATAGTAAAACCATGGATGGTACGGGTACAGGATCATTTACAAGTTCTTTAACAGGACTAGATGCGAGCACCACTTATTATTTGAAAGCATATGCTACCAATAGTGCAGGAACAGGCTATGGTAATACCATATCCTTTAACTCAAAAGGCACGATAACCGATATTGATGGCAATGTTTATAATACCATAACAATCGGGAATCAGACTTGGATGCAGGAAAATCTAAACACTACCAGATATAGTAATGGTGATCTCCTTACTAATATAATAGGAGAACAATGGGACAATGTCACTATCGGAGCTTATTGCAGTTACAACAATAACGAGAACAATCGTTTAACTTATGGCCTGATTTATAACTGGTATGCTGCAAACGACCCAGGAAAAATTTGTCCTGTTGGTTGGCATATCCCTTCACTTTCGGAGTGGGAAACCCTTGGATATACAGGATTGGAAGTAAAAGAATCCGATACATTACATTGGATGTATCCAAACGTCTGTTACCCCAATTCATCAGGATTTAACGCACTCCCCGGTGGCAATTGCGGTTATGATGGTAATTTTAATTCTATTACTGAAATGGGTTATTGGTGGTGTGCCGGCGAAGAGGATACAGAAAATGGCTATATAATATTGATCGGCCATAATTCAGCTGGTCTGTCAGGCTATGTTGATTTTCCTAAATGGATTGGTGGCAGTATCCGCTGCATTAAGGATTAATAAGAAATTAATTATCAGTACTGTTCTCAACTTTTTTTAACAGATTTTTAGTCCTTTTTTTTGGTAAGCTCTGATTATTTTTGATATAAAATAACCCCTGGAGAAAGATTGGGAAACCAAAAAGGATCCATGGCCCCGATTCGCGAAATTCAGAGTAGGCAATAGTCCCATAAAGCATTAATGCATACCAGAAAAGGAATATAAGTCCCGCCTGAAATTCCCTTTTCCAAGATAATACAAAACCGAGTAAAAATAACAAAAGCAACAATGGAAACAGAATAAATGGTAAGCCAAAATAGGCAGTAGGATTATCATTTGTCAATTCTGTAAACACCAGGATACCGTACAGAACAGTGTAGTTAATGAGAAGAATGCGAAGAATAAACTTCCACTGCTTTTTTTCAGAGGGCACTGTTGCATTTGTTGTCCTGTACCATTGAAGAAGTAATAATGCGCCGATAACAAGGGCGGGAACAGCCATGAAACTAAGCATCCCACTATCCTGATAACCTCGGTTTAAATAGAGATCATAAATCCAAACACCTGCATTCCAGGCCATAAGAACAATACCTGCTGTTTTTCTTCTTGTCCAGGATAAAACAAAGCCTGAAATGAACATAATAAAAAGCACCAAAAAAAACTTGTGAATCAGATTATAAAAAGTTAACTCCCCATCTATAAATGAGATTATCATACCTGCCAAATAGAATGCAGCCAATACACTTAATATAATCTGAAGAGTTTTAGTCGGTTTCGGTTTCATACTCTATCTGATTAAGTGTTCAAGTAATGATTTCATATATCTGCAAGTATAAGAAAAACGTTTTTTTGAATGATTGACATCACTTTATATTTAATCCATTATCAAAATTAAGTCTTCATGTTAATAAATACAATTTTTTTTGCTTCATACAAACTATGAAGGCAACTATTAACAGACTGGGTCAATTTATAAATTCGAATAAATAATCGGATTTTTTATCACTCAGGCATTCGCATTTATCCAAAATACAGATATATTAATCAAAATCACTTAAAAAGAATATGTCTTTCCCTTAAAATAACCTTATAATTGAACAGGGAATTTTTAACACAAGAGCTGTTTGGCCATAAATTTACATTAACATACCAGTTTTTTGATGACTGTATGCAGGTTTTTGACCAAGATAGTCCCATTGTGAAAAAATAAACAATAGATTTGAATAAGAAATAAGTTAATAAAAATTACAATTTTTCATGACCTCAAATGATCCTACGATAAAGGAATTTAAGAGTCTGATTATAGAACAAACTCCAAAAACTCCACAGATCGATCTTAATAAATTTACGGGCGATCTTATATTCTCCGGCAGATCCATACCTGAAAATGCAGCCAAATTATATGACCCGGTTTTAAACTGGGTTTCAGAGTATATTGCCATGCCCAAACCAACCACCAACCTTAGGATCAACCTTGAATATTATAATAGCGCTTCATCTATATGGCTGGCGAAAATTTTTAAAGTTCTTACACGTATCAGTATTCCTGATTATGTTTTGATTATACATCTCTTTCTGCATGTTGATGATTATGATGAAATGGATGAAATTGATGACATAAAAGATATATTTTTCCCTATTGGAGATATTTTTCATGGCGCCGTGGTCAGTATCGGCTTAAAATTATATGGAATAGATGACGAAGGTAAAACAGTAAAAAACACTTCAATATTCTTCTGACCCTCACAATAAAAAAAACTGATCCCAAAATAAAGATCAGCCTCATATAATAAACTCCTGTATTTTAATGGTGTTTCAGGAATAATTCCAGATCAGGCTCTGATTTCAACCGGTTTACGGACATTTCGTGAATAAAAATATATAAGCCCGTTTATCTCAGTCATGTCGATTACCTTAAATCCATACTTTCCCAGAAGTTCTGAAACATCTTTTTTATTCATCCTGTTATCCGTCTTGAAATCGAGGAAATTAGCGAACCTTATTGACAAACCTGAGAAAAATCCTTCCCAGTTATAATTATTGTCTTCAGAAAAGCAGCCTATAAAATTCATACCCTCACGCAATATCTTACTCAAATTTTGCAGAAACTTTTCCGGATCCCTGATAAGATTCAACTTCCTGAGATTAATCAATGTCCTGACATCCTTCAAATCCTCCTCATCATAAAAATAATGGTGATTAGAAGGAAGTACCAGCAAATTGGGCTCCCTTGATAAATTGAGACTTTTCAGATAACGGAATAAAGATTCACCACCTTCAGCAACAAGATCAACTAATGCAGGGTTATTACTAATTCTGCCTGAGCGGATCCTCTGTTTCCTTACAGCAGGTTCCTCAATATTTTCACCTCTCAAATAATTATTGTTAAGTAGTGCAATATTTTCCATCATCTTAAACTCAATTCGTTAATTCAAATTTAATGAAAATGAAAGGTCTTTTCAAGCCGGATAAGTTCATTTAGTGAGTAAATGAGAAGGGTTTAAAAATCCTTAATCTTCTTATTACTTATGATTAACCACAGGAACCTTACATTGACATATGAAAAGTAGATATTCATCAAAAAGAATTTAATATTGATTGAAAAATAAGCATTACATGGTGTTATTAATACACCACTTTATCATAATACAAAGAACTCCTGATAATTATGAAGATATCCTGATCTGCCTACAGGTTTTCCAATAATAAAATTAGTTTTGACTAATGATTGAATAATATTGATAAAAATTAATTGGATTTTAATTGAATTTCAATTACGGAAATGGTCAGAAAAAGTCTGCCTGAGCAGGGACTGAATTAATAATGAATTATTTAAAATATTTGTCCAGTAAGTCATGAAAACGAGTATCATAGCGTAATAATTCCAGGTCAGGAGTAAGTTTTAACCAGAAAAGGTCGCGATAACCTTTTCCGAAAGCAATTTCCAATTGTCTTAAAGCCTCCGGAGCTTTACCCTGCAGGCATAACAGTTCTGCAAACTTTTCATGTTGCGTGGAATCAACTGCTATTGCCTTTTGAAGCATCTGTTTTGATAACTCCATTTCACCAAGGCGTGCAGCTACTGCACTCATTACAGTGTAGGATGCTACATTATCCGGCTGTTCTTTTATCCATACTACTGCCGCACTATTTTTAAAAGTGGTAAAATATCTAACAGCTTCTTCCCTTTTCCCCATTAAATGAAAATTGACAGCCATATCATAAAGGGCCTGAACCTCATATTGATTCTTAACCTGGATATCCTTCAATATTCCTATTGCTTCATTATAACGCTTCTGCAGACGGTAAGTATGTGCAAGGCGATACAGGTTCATCGGAAGATCAGGAGTTATTTCCCTCGCTTTTATGAAAGCTGCCGCAGCCCTTGAAAGACTGTCAAAACACAGCCAGGCTGAACCCAAATCGATATATCCCCAGGCATTCTGCGGATTATCGGTTATCATCTTTTTTGACCATATTAAAGCGGAATCCGGCTTTCCCAGCTTATCAAGATAAACCCAGATTAAACCGCTGTAAGTAAGGATACTTTTAGGATCAATCCTTACAGTCGTTTTATATTCTTCAGAAGCATCCTCATACCTTCCAAGATTATAATAATACCATCCCAGGTTGTTATGTGCAATAGCCTCATCGGGATACAGTGCAATACGCATCTTTGCATATTCAATACTTTTCGGAAAGTCATGTTCGACATTTGATGCATTGAAAGCAAGAATACCTAGTTTTTCCTTTTCCGTAAGATTGTCAACAGATTTTAATGCCTGCTTTATTAATTCCTTTCCCGTTTTCATGTCACCGAACTTTTCAATCAAAAGGCTTCCTAATGATGCTTTGGCTGATGTGAAACCCGTATCGATCCTGAGAGCATTCTGGTAAAACTCCTTTGCTCCTTTATAATCAAGCTTTACATGGTGCTCGATACCCAGTGAATATAGTTTCAGCGCCTCTAACGATGATGTTGTTGCTTTCTGGAGGGGCTTATCATGAGTTGATATCGCATATCTTGATTCACCAAGGATTCGCCGTATTTTCCTACTCAAACGGTCGAGTTGCGGCAGGATATCATTCCGGGTATCAGCATATATTACTTCAGATCGCAGAAGATCCCCTGTCCTGGCGTTCATGATCTTAGCCGTAATAGCATATCTGTTCCCTACTTCATTTATCCCGGGTACTATATATAAATTCAAACCTTCCCTCTCAGCTATTTCTCTTCCGGTCTTATCATCAATATATTCAGTGTCCTTTATTTTCATCCTTTTCATAGTCTCAATCATCCGCGACTTTGGAAATACATTTATATAACTCGACTGATTGGTGGAAAGAATAAAAGCAGTATAAAGCGATTTGTCAAATACCGGTTCTCCGGTCAGGTTTTCAAAGTCAGTGATGATTACCCAGTCGCGTCTCGAGAATGGTAATGTACTGCCGCTTGAGAAAATAATGATAATAGCCAGTATTAATAATATTAATGGAACCAGCAATATTGATTTTTTATATAAGTATCTGAAGAAACCTGTTTTGTCGCGAGAGCTTCCGTCAGGCCTCATTCCCCGGGTCATTTTGATTTTTTCCTTTTTTTCTACTTCATCAGTCAAAATATCCCTGTCTTTTTCATTATCTCCAATCCCGGTTCCTTCTTTTACCTTGCTTGCGGCTGCAGAAATCTTCATGCTCTCAATGATATCCTTAACTGCCAGAGAGACTTTATTAATCTGATCGCGATAGATGGTATGATTCAAATTGTCATTAGGATTATCTTCCTTCGAACGCAAAGGCCTGTTTACACCGGCCGACCTGTAAATGAAATCGACCCCACGAAGTACACCTCCGATTAACGATTCACACAGTTTAATATCATCACTGTCGAGATCGTGAATCCGAACCGGAAGTATCCTGCTTGCCACATTACCATTTTGAAGTTTAACTTTCAGCCCGAACTTATCCTTTGAAGCCTGTTGTGCAAATGCTTTGAACTCATGTTCCCAGGCAAATGATTTTGGATCGCAAAATGTTCTTGAAAGTATAGGAATAAAGATCAGACACCTGAGTTTATCTTTAAGTGACGCATCCACATCGTGTGTCTCCAGGAGTCCGTCGTGTGGATTAATGTCAAAGTAGACATTGATCTCCTCCTTAAATGTCGACTCAAGTTCCTTTTGCAGATTATCTACAAAATCAGTAACCCAACCGTCGTATTTATTGTCTTTCTGGCGATAGCTGATGAAGATATCATATTCGTAACCGGGTATAATGCTTGCCATGTCAGTTATTTAATATGATAAAGTTATGAAAGACAAGCACACAAATCAAATATAACTTTATAATTACTGAAACAGATTTATTTCTCTAGCAGATATTCCTTTTTTTGTTTTGCGGCTCCTTTTTTCATTGAATCCAAAAAAGAAGACCTTAGTTTCTCACTCATAAGGGCTTTTTTCACCGGGGAGAGCTTCAGAAATCCTCCGATAAATCCTTTTAGCATCTTCTGTGTTATCTTTTCAGGATTTCCAAACAGCTGGTGCTGAAGAGTTCCCTGCTCAAGGCATTGTAATATTATACGCTCAAAAGTTGTCTCGGGATGGATAACCCTTTTTTCACGTTTTATTAACTTCAAAGAAGATGTCTTGGAGCATTTTAATGCACACACTCCGCAACCTATACATATTTCCTTATTGATCTGTGGCAATTTTTTTAAGCGTTTTCCATTAGCTTTTACCGGTATCATTTCAATTGCCCCTATTGGACAAGCCTTAGCACATTCCCCACATCCTTCGCAGGTTTCGCTGTTATTATCTGCAATAAACCCGGAGGTAACAATTGCATTGGGGTAACCAAATTTACTGACCCCTAGAAGAAGATTGCAGCAGCAACTGCAGCACTGGCAAAGAAATGAAACATTATTTTTCACATTATCGCAACTAAATACCAGTCCCAACTCTTTTGACCTTGCAAGGTTATCAAGCATTTCTTCTTTTGAAACCTTCTTTGCAAAATTATGTCGTACCATAAAATCAGTTGATTCCCCGAATGTAGCACAGGTCTCCAGGGGAACATTACACTTTTTTTCGCCTATATGTAACTTTTCATGTCGGCAGGAACATAATCCGATGGCAAATTTTTTATGCGATTCTACAATTGCTGTAGCCTTCTCATAATCAAGCACCTCTGTATAATCCGATTCAAGAATTGTACCCTCATGAGGCAAGGCCCTGATTGGCAAAACCTTCTGACCTCTATCCAGGTTCTTTGAGTAGAAATTTTTATCATTTATGTATGCATAAAAGAGTTCAGCCCACTTTTTTGAATTAAGGTTATCTCCTGTCCTCATCATTGTAAACTCAAAGATCCCGACAACCATTGGTGATGGCATATATAAATAACCATTACCAATCCAGATATCAATTACCAATCCCTTTGTACAAAGGCTTTCCAGGAGGGCAATTAATTTGCTCTTATTTAAGCCTGTTGCTTTTTCAATCTTATCTGCTGAGGATAACCCATATGGCATTTTTGTAACCAGTTCAGCTTCATCGGTAGTATAAAGCTCTTTTAAAATGTCAAACAGTGCTTTGTTTTTATAAACCCTGAAAGAAAGATTGTCAATTTTGTCTCCAAGTTTTTGATAGATCTCTTTCCCGACAAGATGGCCCATATCTTTAATTTTAAATTCTTTAACAAGAAGCAGAACAGTGATTTATTCAACTTATGTCCTTAATCAAATTTACTCCTAGTTTTAATAAAATGCAACTATAAATTAGTCTCTATCTGACAGTAATTAACTCAATTTGAATAAAAAATATCCTGTTTTCGTATATTTGTACTAATGTATGGTAAGAAAATTATAGTATTTATCAACCTAAATTAAGTGATATGAAAATCAGACTTTCGTTTTTCGCGCTCCTTCTCACAGGACTTTTTAGCTTCAGTACATTCGGCCAGGGACCCAGATTTAAAGTATCCCTTGCTGAGTGGTCGTTTCACCGTGCACTTCAAAAAGGAGAAATGACTAATCTCGATTTCCCCAGGATTGCAAAAACCTTATACAACCTTGATGCTGTTGAATATGTTTCAACCTTCTTTAAGGGCAAAGGTGAAGACATGCAGTATCTTACTCAATTGAAGGATTCATGTACAAAGTATGGTGTTAAAAGTTTATTGATAATGGTAGATGGTGAAGGCAACCTGGCTGACACTTCTGCTGCCAGAAGACAGAAGGCGGTTGAAA
>Ga0315536_1000485_pt1 | contig 19795 bp, 23 predicted proteins | sample SalMarSW160230MG_FD_203093 | JGI IMG/M metagenome (GOLD analysis project Ga0315536, IMG submission 203093) | Salt marsh sediment microbial communities from the Plum Island Ecosystem LTER, Massachusetts, United States - Salt Marsh Sediment SW1602-30 ...
ATAGTCGAGCCAGGGAAGGAGGTCACATTTATTTAACAGGCAAAGTGAGGCATTCCGGAACATGTTAGGATACTTTACAGGCTTATCCTCTCCTTCGGTTACACTCATAATAACTACTCTGGCTGATTCACCAAGATCAAATAAGGCAGGGCAGACCAGGTTGCCAACATTTTCTATCATGATCACTGAACCATTATCAGGATTCAGTCTTTTTACTGCCCTGTTTATCATCTCAGCATCAAGATGGCAGCCACTGCCTGTGTTAACCTGTACAACCGGCACTCCCGTGCGATTTATCCTCTCGGAATCATTCATTGTCTGCTGATCGCCTTCAATAACTGCAAAGCTGATTTTATCTTTTAATTCATTCATTGTTTTTTCCAGAAGGGTGGTTTTCCCCGATCCGGGTGAACTCATAAGATTGACTACTGTCAGATCTTTTGCTTCGAATATTCCCCTGTTTCTTTCCGCCATCAGATTATTGGCATAAAGGATATCAGTCTCTATATTTATCGTTCTTTTTTCATGATTGATATGATCATGTTCATGACTGTGATCATGGTCATGATTATGTTCATGTCCGTGAGTATGATAATGAGGGTGACTATGCTCATGCTCATGTTCATGCTCATAATGGTTATCAGCATTATTATCCCGATTTTCGCCGGGGACACTTATCAACGCCTTTTCCCCTGGCTTTCCGCATCCGCATGTATCACACATTTTTTTGACTTTTATTCAACCGTTATTGATTTTACTCTGAGTTCTCTACCTTTAATAATATCGATATCAAATGAATTGCACAGATTACAGCATCCGATAAAATCATTCAGCGCAAATTCATTGCCACAATTATTGCATCGGGCCAGTCCCTCGGGCTTTTCAATTGAAATTTCTGCTGACTCTATAACTGATCCGGGGGCAAGATGTTTTAATGCAAAATCAAGCGATCCGTACTCAATACCTGAAAGATTACCTATTTCAAGATTAACTTCCAATACCCGTCTTCCTCCGTTTTTATCAGATTCAGCGGATACAATGTTAATAATATTTTGTACTACCGACATCTCATGCATCGCTCCGGAATTTATATATACCCTTCATCTCTTCTGGCGGCTGCAACAACAACCTGTCCGAGTGCCAGTCCTCCGTCATTTGACGGAACCTGATGATGAAAATATACAGAAAATTTTTCACGTGACAATTCATTAATTACATATTCAGAGAGGTATTTGTTCTGAAATGTACCACCTGACAGGACTATTTTGTGTATTCCGCTGATTTCGTGCAGTTCTTTTACACCTTCCACAACGGCTCTGCCGACAGTGTTATGAAAAGCTGCGGAAATTTCCCCGGCCGGTATCCCTTTTTTAAGATCATGTAAAATTCCTTCTATTGTTTTACCAAATGATATCTCCTCGTCTTTCATCTCAAAGTCATAGCATCGCGATATTCCCTTTTGAACAGCAGATTCAAGCAGCATCGGTGCTTCCGCCTGGTAAGACGAGAAAAGACAAATTCCGGATATTGCGGCTACCGCATCAAATAACCGGCCTGCTCCTGAATACTGACATACATTTATTCCGGCAGTCATGATCCTCCGGTAAAGTGTAATATTGTCCTGTCCGATCTCTTTTAAACGCAAAGTTTCAGAGATTGTTTTCATATCTTTTACATATTTATCAAGATATGCAACACCCGATCGCCATGGCTCCGGAGATATTTTATCGGCTCCTGATATAGGAACATATTCAAAATGCATCATGCGTTCAAAATCGCAGAGATCGGCGATCATAAATTCTCCTCCCCAGATATTCATGTCAGTTCCGAGCCCGACACCATCAAGGGCAACGCCGATTACTTTTTCATTAAGGTTGTGCTCAGCCATGCAGGAGGCTATATGGGCATGGTGGTGCTGTACATTAACATGCCTGATATTTAATTCCGAAGCCATTTTCTCAGCAAAGGCTGATGACAGGTAATCAGGATGAAGATCTTTCGCTATTATGTCTGGTTTGAACCTGAACATATCGGAAAGTCTATTGAATGACGTTGTGTAAAAATCAAGTGTCTCAGCATTTTTCAGATCTCCGATATGCTGACTGATAATTACCTGTGTACCTTTTCCAATGGCAAAACAATTATTTAGTTCAGCTCCTGCACCAAATATACCTTCCGTTTTAAGTTGAGTATTTACAGGGGAAGGCGAATAGCCCCTTGATCTTCTTATTATAAACTCCCTGTAATTTATTGTGCGGCATACCGAATCGTCAGTTCTGTTATAAATCTCCCGGTTGTATGTTATAACAGCTGATGCCAGAGACTTCAACTTAGTGAGGGCTTGATCATCCGAAATTATTACCGGTTCATCTGAAAAATTGGCGCTCGTGAAAACAATGGTATCTGTATGCAGTTTTTTAAAGAGCAGATAATGAAAGGGCATATAGGGTAATATGACTCCTACAGTACTAAGGCCGTTTGAAATGGAAGGAGCAAGGATTCCCCTGCTTTCCAGGAGCATTACGGGTCTTCTCCATGTGGCTATAATTTCCTTATCGGCAGAAGTCATCTGTGCTAATTTATCAGCAATGGAAATATCCCTGCACATTACGGCGAAAGGTTTCCCTTCCCTGGCCTTTGATATTCTCAGATTCTTTATGGTATTCTCATTATATGCATCACAAAGTAAATGATAGCCACCGGTGCCTTTCAGTGCTACAACCGATCCGTCATGGATTAGTTGTGCGGCAATTGTTACAATTTCATTGATGTTTTTGGTTGTCTTGTTATTAATGTGAATTGTATACATTGGTCCGCAATTATTACATGCAACAGGTTGTGCATGAAACCGGCGGTCGTTTATATCGCTGTATTCTTCCTCACACTTCGGGCACATTCTGAACTCTGCCATAGTTGTCTTGCTGCGGTCGTATGGAACTCCTTTTATTATAGAGAACCTTGGACCGCAGTTTGTACAGTTGATAAGAGGATAGTCTTTACGATGCTCCTGCAACTCCATATCAGATAAACAGTCAGGGCAGACGGCAATATCGGGACTTATACCGGTAATATCATCCGAAACATTTTCGCTGGTGGCAATTGAAAAATCCGTGAATGGTATCGTTTCAACTGTTTCGACAGTTATCTTATCTATCCTGGCATGCTTCGGAGCAAGGCTTTTTATCTTCTCGACGAAACTATCCATACCGTCCTTATCAGTATTAATAAAGATAAAAACTCCATTGTTGCGGTTTTCCACAGTACCGAATAAATTAAGCGAACCAGCCAGCCTGTGAACAAATGGTCTGAAGCCTATTCCCTGAACCAGCCCTTTAATCTGTATCCTGTACGTATTCACCGGACCCATAAAAATTCATTTATCTTTTTATCTTGTCTGTTTCTGATCAATTCGGATTTTATCTTCTAAAGTTATGAAATCCGGATTCCTGGGAAGTATAAATGTAAATTTTGTCCAAACTCCAAGTTCACTGCTTACCCATATTTTACCGCCATGATTTTCTACTATCTGCCTGGCAATTGAAAGGCCTAATCCCGATCCGGTTTTGATGTCTTTCGGTACATTGGTTCCGCGATAAAATTCATCAAAAACTTTTGGGATTTCGTCCTTCGGTATCCCGATACCGGAATCGGAAATTTCTGTAAGTATATTATTATGATGGTTCTTGACTGTTAATGAAATATGCCCGTTATCCGGAGTATATTTAATTGCATTCAGTAACAAGTTGGAATATAATTCCTCTAAAGTAAATGGGTCGCCTATTATCTTCTCTATTGATTTGTCAACATAAATATTAAAGTCAATATGCCTGTCGCTGGCAAGCATCTGAATGGGGCTTACAATTTTATTTATCAGGTCCTTAAATAAGATTTCTTCAAACTCAATGTTGTGTTTCAGTCTTTTTCTTGTAAGATTCAGGAGGTTTTTTACAAAAGCTGACAACATTTCTGTGCGATCAAATGTCCTATTGGCAAATTCTGCCTGAATTTCATTCAATGGGCCGGCAACCCCTGACCTGATTACTTCTATGCAACTCAGAATTGCTGCAACGTGTCCTTTTATATCATGTGTTACCCGAAGGACATATTCATTTTTCAGCTTATCCTTATTTTCTAATTCAATATTGGCATTTACGTAAGCCTCTTCGCTTTTTATCGATCTGTAAATAATCATATGAGAAAGACTAACGATAATGATTGAAGTGCAAAGAAAAACAAAACCTGTTCCAAAGATATAGAAGGCGTTATTATACAGGTTGTTACCAGCAAAACCTGTCAGGTTGTAATGAGGAATTACAGAATAATACTCAAGTGCCACCAGTAAAGCAATAAGCATGATGGCAAAAATTGTGTAGAAATAACTTTTACGTGTTGAAAATATGGAACTTGCAATGATCATATGGAAAAAATAAAAAAGTATCAGAGGATTCTCGATACCTCCCGAATAATGAAGGATGAAGGTCAAAAGAATCAGGTCTGTAAGTATTTGAAGATCAATCTCCTTCTTAATCCAATATATAACCCTGTCACCTCCTTTTCTTGTGATTTGTCTAAGGATAATTACATGAAGAATATTTAGTATCAGCAGAATCAGCGAGATGAAATAAACAGGTCTGTCCTGGATTGGAACGTTAAAAAGATGCTTTACTATGAAGTTTGAGATAATCAGAATTAACAAAGCAAACCACCTGAGTCTGATAAACCACCTCGCAAAATGTATATGAGCAGGAACCAGTTTGTCATTCATTGGATGCTCCTTTTATTATTAATGAATTTTAAATGCTCCTGAATTATTAATGATAAGACATTTAACGCCGGAGGCAAACTCAAATTCCATCATTCTTTTTCGGGCCAGTTTTTCCATTTACTGATTTTTTGCCTTAAAAGTTGTTCAACTTTTAGAAAAAGCTCATTAAATTGAACAGGTTTATCAAGGAAAGCATCGACAGGCAAATATTCATTATCAGTATCAGGTGAAAAATTAAAGAAAGGATTTTGTGAATTAATTGCTGTTAACATTAATACGGGTGTTCCTGAAAACTGGCTGTCAGTTCTGATCTTGTTTGCAAACTTAAAACCCTGAGATTCTCCCTTGCTGCCGAACATTACATCAAGGATGATCATATCGGGCTTCTCATTCTTTAATTTCTCATAGCCCTTGTCAGGATCGTAGTCAAATATTACTTCATAACCTTTATTTTCCAACATTTTTTTCATTGCGGCAACAAGATCGACATCATCTTCAATAATCAGAATTTTTGATTTTTCATTCATGTTAAATTCCCTCCATAATTAGTTATTTAAAATTTGCCACAAGCAGTAGAAGTAATGCAAAAATTTTTTAAAGATCTGTCCAACATTGAACCAGGTATTATTCACCATTTTTCATATGAAAATTACAAAGAAAACGGAGAAACTACAAAAAAATCGTATTAAAAATTTAATTACCAGATGATTATCCTATCGATTTTTCTGGTTAACACTATCCTGCTATATCATTTATAATTTCAATTATCTTTTCTGCAGACTCTTTCACAACAGGCGTCAGATTCTCTCCAACACTCAGACTGGCAGGTTGAATTCCCAGTACATAAACCTTCATTTTTAAAAACTCAGAAATGCGCTTTAATGTTATATTATGGCTTGAGATGTTGAATTCATTTGTCTGTTCAACAGGTATAATATCGGCATACCCCGGTTCCCTGTTAAAATCAAGACAGTCAGCAATTATCAGGATATCAGGTGAAATTGAATTTATTTTATTGATATAGTTTTCTATACTTACTTCAACAAGAAGTTTTGAAACATTATTACGATTTTCAAGGCCGGATACTACGTATACACCAACGCCATCATCGCTTCTTAAAACATTACCTACTCCTGCAAAAAGAATTTTTGAGTGATCTTTTTTAAGTATATTTTCAATTTTTGTCTTCACTTAAAGCAGGTTTTTGACCTGTATGATCCTTTGACAATCAGGACATAATATATTGAACATGTCTTTTCTCTTCAGATCATCCTTTATTTCCATATCAGTGTCGCTGGTTGAAGGAACAAGACTCTCATTCAGCAAATTAAGACTTAATACTGAAGAATATCCCCTTGGACCCAGTTTTTTGAACATGAACAAAATATGCTCTTTTGTTGTGATTACATCTCCACAGTATTTGCAGATAAGCAGTTCTTTTTCCTGTTTTTCAATATTACTTTTAAGATCGAACGTGGCTATGTCAAATATCAAATTGGAAAGTTTAACGCCTTTACCTGTAAGACAGAATGCTTCACATTGCCCGCAGAAGATACATTTACCGTAGTCGCGTGTTATGGTTCGGATACCCTTTTCTTTATCATCAGCAACTGTAATTGCTGATGGTGGACAAACATTGGCACATGTCAAACAGCCAACACAGTTTTTATCATCAACAACCGGCTTTCCCCTGAATTTCTCCTCCGGGATATGCTCCTTATGCGGAAAGGATGTCGTATATGCCGGCGAAAACAGGGAAGTTAGCGCCTCTCTTACTTCTCTTAATTTAGGATATCTCATCACTCAGTTCTTTTTGATTTTCAGTACTGGAACTGTGGCCGTACCCGTCTGCCTCATAGTCATCAATTATGCTCTTTTCCCAGAGCTTAATACCAAAAATATGTGCTCCTCTTATCAGTGAATGGGCCCCGACAGTAGAGGTAAAAAAAAGTACGGGTATGGCAAAAAGTCCTTTTATTCCTGAGTCATTAAATCCATACCTGATCACAAGGCTGACAAGAATACAGCATGCTCCCAGCGTAACACATTTTGTTGCTGCCTGAAGACGATTATAAATATCAGGCAGCCTTATTAGTCCGATACATCCCATAAGACTGAATATCAGTCCTATACCAATAAAAATATTGCTTATTAAATTATTCATCCAATCTCCTCCTTCCAAGATATTTTGCCATTGTGAGTGTACCAATAAAACTCAGGATTATCCAGGCTATTCCGATATCAATCATAAATGCCCTTCCTGTGCTAATGCTCAGAATGACACATATTCCAACAACGATTATTCCCAGAATCTCTATAGCCACAACTCTGTCAGCAACAGTTGGTCCTTTTATTACCCTGTAAAGACATAAGACTACAAGGGCAATCAGAAAATAAAGAGCAAAGTCAATCCATTCCATTATTCAAAGATCTTAGTTAATATTCTTTCGAACTTGCCTGATATATCGTAGGTGTAATTATCGGGATTTGTGTCATGAAGATAAATGCAGTGGACGTATAATATATCGCCTATTATATCAACTGAAATGGTACCCGGAGTCATAGTGATGGAGTTGGCCAGAATTGTCCTTGCAAGCTCTCTTTTTAGCGTAAGTCTGATTTTCACTATACCGGGTCTGACAGGCATTGAAGGATGCAGGACCCTGTAAGCCACATCGAAGTTGGCTTTAATACATTCCCAGATAAAATAAAGAATGTATACAACCAACCAGAAGTATCTCGCGGGATTAGCCAGTTTTCTTGCGTCAATCTTAAAATACCTTGAGAAAATCAGAGTCGTTATCAGTGAAACCAATGCACCGGCTATAAGATTTTGCCAGTAGAACCTGTCGGTTAACAGCATCCATGTAATAAAGCACATTATGAAATATATCACAGTACTCATTGGTGAGATTTTTACATTTTTAATGAAATAAGTGAATTAACAGCCGGCATCAGGAATGTTTCTCTTATTCCGGGGATAGCCATAAGGCTCATTACCAGGCACAAGATTACCAGGATTATCATTGAAAAGCACATCAGGAAAGGGACCTCTTTTATATTTGATCCTCCTTTTTTCAGTTTATCGAGAAAGGCATATCTCTGTACCTTCATAAAAGATGCCAGAGTAATTATGCTGACTATTACAGCAAGCAAAGCAAGAAAATAAAACCTTCCTTCAATTGCAGCAATTATTATGATCAGTTTGCTGAAGAAGCCATTAAAAGGAGGTATCCCTGATATGGATAATGAAGCGCCCAGCGATGTGGCGGAAGTGACAGGCAAAACTTCCGACAGACCCCCAAGGTCCTTAAGGTTACGTGTTCCTGTCGCGTATTCCACTGAACCTGCATTCAGGAATAAAAGTCCCTTGAAAACGGAGTGATTGAACATATGAAAAAGACCTCCTGTTAATGATAAAATTGCAATATTCCTGTTTCCTCCTTTTGCAAGTATTATCATTGCAATGCCGGCAGCCATAATCACATACCCCATCTGGCTTATACTGTGATATGCAAACAGGCGTTTCATGTCCCATTGACCTATCGCCAGAATGACGCCAATAACCATTGACAGTACTCCGATAAGTGTAATTATAATACTTATTTCGTATGTCACGCGGAACATATTAAAGAATAGTCTGAGCAATGCGTATATTCCGATCGCTTTAATGAGGACCCCGGATAGCATGGCTGAAATGGGAGAGGGTGCCGATGAATGAGCATCGGGCAGCCATGCGTGGAAAGGGATAAGGGCAGCCTTGAGTCCAAATCCCGCGATAAGAAACAGTTGAATAAATATTGTGACTTTATTGACGGGAGCCTGTTTAAGCAAATGTGAAATATCACTCATGTTAAGAGTACTTGTATACCAATAGGTTATGGCAAGTGCAAATAATATCAAGAGTGATGCAATCCCTCCAAGCACCTGGTATTTGAATGAAGCTTCCAGCTCGTCTTTTGAACTGCCGAATGCAACGAGGGCATAAGATGAAATAACGGATATCTCGAGAAAAACAAACATATTAAAAAGGTCTCCTGTAATAACCACGCCGTTCATTCCTGCTACCATAAGTGAGAAGAGAACAAAGAAATAATTCTCACCCGTGAATTTTTTCATATATGGAATTGCATATATGCCGGCCAGGAATCCAATAAGATTTATTATTATAAGCATAGATGCTGCAAGCCCGTCGACTACAAGATGTATGCCTATGGGAACATTCTTTACCGGTTCCCATCCCCCGACTTTGTAAATCAATGTCTCATTTCCATTAGCAATCAGGATATAAAATGCCAGTACAAGGAGAAACAGGATCCCTGTTGCAGGCAGATATTTAAAGACAGATGGTATCAATTTCCATATTAGAGGTATCAGAAAGGCTATACCAAGCGGAATTATGACAAACAGGGGGATAAGTGAATCCATCTTTCAACCTTTTAAATTGTTAATTTTATCTATATCAAAGGTTTTGTACTTTTTATATAATTTAATCGCTATTGCAAGAAGCAATGCGGTAGTTGCAAGACCTATCACAATAGCTGTAAGCACAATAGCCTGCGGCAAAGGGTCAACATATTTTACATTTTGCGAAGAAGACAGGTCAACAATTGGTGCAACACCTCCCTTAATATATCCTATCATGATAAAGAATAAATTCAGGCTGTATTCCATTATGCAAAGCCCGATAATTATCTTAATTATGTTTTTCCGGGTCAGTACACCATAGAGCCCTACCAGGAACAATACAAAACAGAGTATGTAATTCAGCATATTAATCCTCCTTCTTATAGATCACGAATGCAAGGAATATTGAAAGTAAGCCTGCGGCAACTTCTATTCCCACGAATATGTTGTAAAGCGGAATTACGCCGGCACTTAAAAGGTTTCCGGGCGTACCGTAAGGCAGAAAATTCCTGAAGAAAACATGAGCTGTCAGCAATAATCCGCCTGCAGCAAACAAAAGAAAAAACAGGATGCCTGCCCCTTCAGCCAGCGAGGACTCCTCTTTTTCCTTCTTCAATCTGAAGTATTGAATACCGTTGGCAATTATCAGAAGGATGAATGATCCTGCTATAATTGTACCTCCGGCAAAACCACCGCCGGGAGTAAGGTGACCATGGAATATTATGTAGCAACCATACAAAAAGACCAGACCTGATATCAATGCTGACACTTTTTTTACTATCGAAGTCATTCCTTTCATCACAAGTCCTGTTTATGTGTTTTTAATCTCAGAATAGCCAGAACACCCATTACTGCCGTAAAAAGGATTGTTGCTTCACCAAGGGTGTCATAGCCCCTGTAATCGAATACGATTCCTGTTACAAGATTGATCGCTCCAATGTCCTTAACGCCATTATTAATATACTCTGTCGCCATCCTGGTTTCATGTGATCCGAATGGATTAAGATTACCGGTAGCCAGAATAAAAAAGTAAACAAGTAAAAAGGCAGCCACAACGGAAAAGAGTATATAATACAGGTTCCGGACGTTTATATATGATTTCCCTTTTATTTTGACCATATCTTTTTCCGACAGATCTTCGCCTGTACTGATGATAAGAACGGAGATCATTATTATCAGCGATATCGTTTCCACAACAATCTGAACAATTGCCAGATCAGGCGCTTTGAGGATCAGGAATGCAATTACAAGACTAAATCCCACAATGCCATAAGAGACTATAGCAGAAAGCAGGTCCTTTGCATGAAGAGAGAAGACAGATCCGGCAATCATTATTATAAGAATCATTGTAAGGAGAACTTCCATGTCAATTGTATTTATAAGAGCATTATTATCAACAATATAATAAGTCCGGAGATCATCCAGGCGACGTAAAACGGGAGAATTCCTGTATGCCATGAACTGATAACCCGGCTGCATGAAAAAACCATATTCCTGCCTATGTCATAAAGGTCAAACCATTTTTTAGCAGCAGCATAATAGAACCCCGAGAAAATTCTATTTGTGCTTATAGTCTTGTAAAAATCAAGTACGCTTGCCCTGCTTATATCCTGGTCTTTTTCACCGCCGATGTAACTATCTTCAATCCTGAATTTTCTGATATTGCCAGCCAGGTAAATTAATATCCCGATAATAATTGAAACACCGACCAGAAAAGCAACCTGGCCAGATTGCCATACAGCAGGATTCTCAAATCCTGAGTATAAAGGTTTAATGATTGAGGGTATTACAAAACCTGAAGCAAATATTCCAGTAACAATACAGACCAAAGCAAGAATGATCATAGGTATCATCATCAGTGTTTTTGTTTCATAATTTGCTGAAGTTATGTTCTTTGTCCTCCCAAGAAAAACACCGGCCAGGAATTTCATAAAACTTGCCAGTGTAAGAGCAGATCCCAGTACAGCAAGTCCAAGCCAAATCATCCAAAGATGGTTTGCTATCCCGGTTCCATGACCAAAGTCAATAATTCCCTGGTAAATAAGCCATTTGGAAGCAAATCCGTTCAGAGGAGGTACCCCCGATATTGAAAGGGAAAAAATCAGTGCTGAAATGAAAGTCAGAGGCATAAACTTTGCTGAACCTCCAAGATGTTCTATTTGATCTGTCCCGAACCGGTCCTCAACGTTGCCGGCAACAAGGAAAAGTCCTGATTTGTACATCGTGTGGTTAACCATATGAAATAATCCGCCTGCAATCCCTATAGGGTTACCCAGTGCTAATCCCAGAACCATATACCCAACCTGAGATACTGCATGATAGCCAAGAAGTTGCTTGGTGTTATGCTGAACCAGTGCCATCATTACACCAGATATTATAGTAACTACTCCGATTATTACAAGGATCAGGGTTATTATTTCCGTAAGAGTAAATAATGAAGTACAGATTCGGAACATAAAATAGATACCCAGTAATTTATCGAGTGATGCCGGTAGGAGTGCTGTGGATGATGCTGGTGCTTTTTTAGCAAAATCCGGTACCCATGTGTGGAAAGGGAAAGCTCCTGCCTTCGTGAAACTACCGATAAGCAAGGCATACATTGCAACAGCTCCCAGTGTTGTCCCTGTAGGTATTGAGCCTGCTGAGATACTGAATGAACCATTTATTTTGTATATAATACCTATCCCAATAAGCATTATTGTATCTGATCCGCCTATGAGTATCATTGTTTTTTTGGCAGCAGAAGAACTCTCCTCATCATAACCAGATATCATTTTATAGAGCAATATTCCCAGAATGCCCCAGCAGAATATGAAGAAGAGAAGGTTATCGGAAATAACTGCCATGGAAGAAAATGAAGCTGTCAGAAGGATATATGAATAGTAACCTTTAATCCTGTGATTTTTATCGGTATATGCAATTGAATAAATGATGATGAGAAACGAGAAAAAAGCTATCATCATAACGACCAGTTTTGCTATGTTATCGATAAACAGGCCACCGAATTTCCCCAGGAACCTGTTATAATCAGCCAGCTGCTCTCTGAGCGGAGAAATAAGAGAGATAACTCCATGTGTAAAAAATTCCTTGTTGAAGAAAAGGCTGACAGTCATCGCCAGAGCGAGAGCTGATATTACCGAAGCTATTACACCTGTGATCTTTCTAAATGAATCAGGCAACAGGAATAACATAAGTCCTGCTATCAGAGGTATCCAGATTATATATAAGAATTCGTTCATAATAATTTCTTTATAAGCTCATTCTGATATCGCTTGTTTTTTGCTGCGAGATCCTGATCAGATCAAGTCCGTTCATAATCCTCTTTCCTGAGTAATAATCGTAGGCAAATGCCATTCTTTCAGTGCAGCAGTAACAAGGATCAACAGCTGCAAGAATAATAGTTGCATCAGCTATGGTTTGTCCAATACATGATTTTTTAAAGGTGGCTACATTAACATAGCTGGGAGCTCTTATCTTATGTCGGACAGGAGAGTTGGAACCGTCCGATTTAACAAAATGGAAGACTTCGCCGCGAGGAGCTTCGGCTCTTCCAAATCCCATTCCTTCAGGTATGTTTTTGACCATTGTCACAATATCTCCCTCTTTGAGGAGCTCCATTTTTGCAAGGCACTGCTCTATTATTGATATGGATTCGTATATTTCAAGAAGTCTGACTTCAGCTTTGGCAAAAACATCGCAACCTTCAGAAGTTATTACCTTCCAGTTAACCAGTGGATAAGCTGCGTAAGGATCATCCTTCCTGACATCTATTGCGACACCTGATGCTCTTGCAGTTGGGCCGACAGCACCAAAGTTCCTGATATCTTCCTTAGTCAGTATCCCTATGTTTTTGGTCCTGGCATGAATGACGGGATCGTCCATTACAGCACCCGTAAGAAGATCTGCTTTAGGTTTAAGAGTATCAAGCAATTTTTTTATTTCAGGGATGTAAGAATTAGGAATATCCCTTCTCACTCCGCCGATCCGGAACATTGCATAGTTATTTCTGTTCCCTGTTATTTTTTCGAACAGTTCGAGTACTATTTCCCTGTATTTCCATGCCCACATGAAAACGGTATTGTATCCAAGGAAATGGCCTGCAAGTCCGACCCAAAGCAGATGACTGTGCAACCTTTCAAGTTCGCCAATTATTGTACGGATATATTTTGCCCTGTCAGGTATTTCAGTTTTGGCTATTTCCTCCATTGCATTTGCAAATGCAAAAGGATGAGAAGTGGAACATATTCCACAAACCCTTTCAACTACAAAAAACACCTGGTCGAAGGTTTTTGATTCGTTGATCTTCTCAATTCCTCTATGGTTATAACCTGTTTCCCATTCAATATCCTTTACTATCTCACCTTCGCAATAAAGTCTGAACAGCTCAGGTTCTTCCTGTAGAGGATGATAAGGACCAATTGGTATAATTGTCTTTGTGTTCATAACTCATCAGGGTTAAATTTTTCACCCTTCTTCCTTGCATATGGGAATTCATTTTCTTTCCAGAGACCGTCAGAGATCAGTTTAGTCAGATTCGGGTGGTTGATGAATTTTATTCCAAAAAGCTCATGTATCTCGCGTTCTATCCAGTTTGCTGCATTAATTATATTAGCAAGTGACTCTATTTCCGGTTTATCCTCCGGCAGCCTTGTCAAAAGATTAATAACATAACCATTCCCGTCGTCACTGAAATGATAGATAATTTCAAATCCATTATCACAAACCATTCCTGTGGCTATTATAAATCTGTATGAAAGTTCATCAAGGAAATAATTCGCAATCTCCGGCAATGCTTCCTTGCGTATATGAATAACCAGTCTTTTTCGCTGCTGAACTATTATTCTGCGGATATCGCCGTTGAAATTCAGCTTTAAGATTTCAGGAAGTATATCATAGTTAATCGTTCCCATTTCTCTATTTATTGGTCAGTTTAATAATCCCGGCAAGTATTGCTTCAGGCTTTGGAGGACATCCCGGGATATATGCATCAACAGGAATTATTTTATCCACTGGTCCGGCAAAGGGTATGCCGTCAGCAAAAATTCCTCCTGTGCAGCCGCAGGCTCCGAATGCGACAACAAGCAGCGGTTTTGGCGCCTGGTTATATAATTCAATAAGCCGTTCTCTCCCCTTCCTGTTTATGGATCCGGATACAAGAAGCACATCAGCATGTCTTATAGAACCAATGAGCTGAATGCCAAACCTCTCAAGGTCATACTTTGGTGTAAGACAATCCAGTATCTCAATGTCACAATTGTTGCATGAGGCACCACCAAAATGGAACACCCACAATGATTTTTTAAAGCAATAACTACCTAGTCCCAATTTCTTTGCGTTTACAGGTTAATAGTTGATAATCCAATTGCAAAAAGGGCTGAGATACTCATCCATATAAAGAAAAATCTCATTGCCTGATTTATCTTGACCCTGGGATTTGTGTTTCTTAAAAGTGTAATGAGAAGCAATACCAGGATAATTTTCAGTATTGACCACAATATACCAGGTCCCTCCATGCGGAATCCTCCCAGGAGAAGCGTCACGAGCAGTGAAGGCAGGGCAAATAACATAACATATCTTGCCATCTTAATTATCGCATAAGCCGAACCCGAATATTCAATGAAGATACCATGAGCCAATTCGGCCTCAGCCTCTGACATGTCAAATGGTACAAAGGCAAGTTTTGCCTGAATCACAAATAGAATTACAATGAATAAAATAATACCTGAAATACTGCCAATATTTGCCCCTGAAACCTGTTGTTTTGCAAGTATATCACTTAATGTAACGCTCATATCTGTTTTAACGACAATGGCAGCAAGTGCGAGTATAAAGGCAAACTCATAGGAAATGATAAGTTTCATCTCGCGGGAAGCTCCAATGGCTCCGATAGGATTTCCTGATGCAAGTGCCCCTATTATATAGGAAACTGAAGGAATTGCAAGGAGATAAAAGATTACAATTAGATCTCCTTTGAATCCTGAATTTGGAAAAAAGGATGGCAGCAGAATAAGAACATTTGCAAGAGTGGCGCTGAATAAAGCGAATACGGGGGCCGCAAGAAAAGTTATCTTTGCACCGTATTTCGGCAGGATCGTCTCCTTATAAAATAGTTTGCCAATATCATAAAATGGCTGCAGGAATGGCGGCCCTTTACGAAACTGCACCCTGGCTGTTATTTTCCTGTCGCTCCAGGAGAGTATACCTCCGATCAGGACAGAAAAGATCATCCCGGGGAAAACAATAAAATAGAAGAGATCTTTTATCATTTTTTTGAATTATTCATGTTTTAATTTTTCCCAGATATATTCCTTCACAAGAACCATGTCGTTTAACCTGTAGATGTTTTCAGCAGGGTTTTGGTCTGCTTCTGTAATTTCCAAAGCCTTTTCTTTGCATGTTTCCACACACAAAAGTGTTTTTACCTCCCCGTTCAGATGACAATAGTTGCAAACCGATTTCCTGACTTCAAAGAAAGTGTTCAGCATTGTTCCAAAAGGACAAATTGTCACGCATGATTTGCACGCAACACAAATGTTAACGGCCCTGGTAAGAATTCCCGAACTGTCTTTTGAAAGAGCGTCAACAGGACACACTGAAATACATGGGGCATCTTCACACTGACGGCATGTAAATCTGAAAACAGCATTCTCAAGAAGATGCATCATGCCGTTGTTGCCCGGATGATAATCATAAGCGCATTCAACAGTACAGTCATTGCATTGCCGGCATTTCGTAAGATCAATAAGAATCTTTTTACCCATTTGCAGTTTGTTGAACTTTAAGTTATTTCCAAAGGTCCGGAAGGCTTTTTACTTCTTCATAGGTAAACACCGGACCATCCTTGCAGACAAAGAATTCACCCATCATACAATGACCGCATTTACCGACCCCGCAGGACATATTCTTTTCCATCGAAAGGTAAATCTGATTATCCCTGTAACCCATTTCAAGTAACCTCAGAGTACCAAATTTCATCATTACAGGTGGCCCGCATACTACTGCCACCGAGTTCTCAATATCCATATTCACCTTATCAAGCAGGATTGTTGCAACTCCGACTGACTCATTCCATCCGGGCTCGGGTTTATCAACCGTGCGAAATGTTTCAAACTTGTCAATGGTGTTCAGCCTGCTGAATAATGGTTTATATATGCAATCAGAGGGCGTTTTGGAACCATAGCATAATACTACTCTTTTAAGCTTGTCTTTGACATTCTCCAATGCAAAAAGAAGTGATCTGATAGGAGCCAGACCACAACCACCTCCGAGAATAACAACCTCCTTGCCAAAGAACTTTTCAACGGGATAGCCTCTTCCGAAAGGTCCGCGCATTCCTAGAACAGCTCCCGGTTTGAGTTTATGAAACTTTTCAGTTATATAACCGGTCTTCATAATTGTTATCTCAAGTTTGTCGGTTATTAAAGGGGAGGAGGACGGCGTAAAAGGTGCCTCTCCGTATCCATTCAGAGTGAGTTCAATAAATTCACCCGTATTGAATCTGAATGGAGATTCAGGAGTTAAAACCAGTGTTTTTATTAATGGCGATTCCTCGATCACTTCCTCAACAGAGGCTTTTATAACCTTATATAAATTATCTGTTCTCACTGTTCATCCTTATTTCGACTTATGGGGTGAGTTCCATAATAAGTTCGTTTTTATTAATTTTTGCAATGCAGGCTTCAATACACCGCCCACAGCCTGTGCATGCAACTGTGTGGAATCTTTCAGGCTTCCAGACATATTTACACAGATACCTGTTTCTGAACCGGATACTGAGCTCCTTCAAAGGATCTTCTCCTCCTGCAACTCTTTCAAATGCAGGATACTGACATGTATCAAGCTGTTTCACCTTTTCAAAATCAGGCTTGTCAATCAGAAGGAAACAGGTACATGTGGGACAGATTGCTGAGCAGGCTCCGCACGATACACATTTTGAGGCGTATTTTTTCCAGGTTTCTTTTGATGAATGCTTCATGCTTTCACCTGTCTCTTCAGTACCAGGCAAATTCTTGTTTCTGTCATTAAGAGAATTAACAGCCTGGCTGCGGAGCCCCGAAATTGTATCAATTTTGTTTTCTCCTGTATTAAAGATCAGATTTGCAGGAATATATTCCTTAATGAAAAGATCACCTTTCTCGGTATATGGCATTAAATAAATATACTCTTTATCAGATGAGAGATTTATATCGCAACCATCTGCAGAATAGGGATTAATTCCATATGTAGTGCAATGGCAATGATCCTGTATTGTATAACAGTCACTTGATATTATCAGGGTATTGTTTCTTCTTTCAAGGTAGATCCCGTCGAAAAATTTTTCATCGAGATATATTTTATCAAGCAATTTCAGCCCTGCAATATCACATGCCGGAGCTCCGATAATTATAGTTTTTTTTAAATGATTGACCGGAACCGTAACATTCAGTTTCACCGGAAGGAAAAAGATCTTAACGGGAGAAGCAGGTTTAGCCACATTGTAAACGATATCCCCTGCAGTCTCCTGGTTTATCAAAGAGTAATCGAGACCTCCTTCTTTCCTGACGGGGGCAAAAATATCATATGGAGATGAAAGCGATCCAACCAATCTCTGCCATTCTTCCAGGCTGATTTTATAAATGTCATTCATTATCCCGGAATAATAAGATAACTTTAAAAAGCTACAGGCTAATTTCTTAAGACTATTACTCCTTTCCAATGAGGCAGGTCAGGTGGTTATATAATTCTGGTCAGTAAGCAAGGCAGCTTTTGTCAGTCATTATTATAACCATTGTTATCCGACTACATGACGGCAGTCATATCAATAAACATAACACGCATATAATAAGGTTTTTAAAAAATCACAAATTGCTATTATCAGAAAAGACTATTTTTAGAAAGGATTACTGTGACTTGAAATTTGCAATTCGTTTGAGTCTTCTTACATCTTTCAGGATTATTCTTCGTCCTTCAATCGATATCATCTTTTCTTCCCGAAACTCCGAAAGCAACCTTATAATGGTTTCAGTCGCAGAGCCAACAATATTTGCCAGGTCTTCACGCGACAGGTTAAGGACATTTCCGTCCTTGCAACCTTCGGGATGGAACTTATGACACAGTGTAAGAAGCGCTTCAGCTAACCGTTCCCTGACAGGTTTTTGAGCTATGGAAATCATCCTGTCTTCGGCCTCATTGAGCATGTTTCCAAGAGAAGTGAGAAGGGCTTTTGTAATTTCCGGATATTTTTCTGTCAGTTCAGAAAAGGTATTGCTGTTTATAAAACAAATAATTGAGTCTTCTATAGCTTCAGCAGTTACAAGATAATGACGGGTACCTGTTATAGACCTGTATCCAAATAATTCCCCCGGTGTCACAAATCTGACTATCTGTTCTTTACCATCAGCACCAGCTTTATAAAGCTTTACCTTCCCTGAATGAAGACAATATACACCTACTGCACGGCTGTCTTCATGGAAAATCTGCTGGCCTGTCTTATAGAAGGAACTCGATTTTTCAAATTTTAAAGTTTCAAGATCCCCGTTATCAAGAATTGAAAAATAGGACTTTTTGAATACATCGCATTTTGTACATTCCGGTCTGTCTCTCATATCATTTTGATTATGAAAAGAATATAAAACCGATTGTCATTTTCAAACTATTCATCTTAAGTAACTTTAAATTGTCAGGTCAATTATCAAATATATTGTTATTTTATTAACAATAAAATGTGATTGGTCATATTTGGCAACGAAGTTTAGAAATTTTTGAATTGATGGCTCAAGGGTCTAATGTAAAGAAGAGGAGATCCTCCTTCGCTAAAGCTTCGTAGGACGGAGGAGGGGGAGAAGTAAATCAGTGTAACTTCCGTGCCCTCCGTGCCCTCCGTGGTAAAATAAAAATAGCTTATTACAATGGTTTCTGAATGATTGTAAGTCCGTCTCTCAGGGGGAGTATCATCTTTTCGATTGCATTATTGTTTCGTATCATCTCATTGAATTCAATTATACCCCTGGCCTGCGGATCTGTTGTATTCTCTTCCACGACTTTTCCTCCCCAGAGTGTATTGTCTGCAATTATAAATCCTCCGGGTTTTACTTTTTCGAATACATTTCTGAAATAGTCGATATATTCCCGTTTATCCCCATCAATAAACACAAGGTCGAACATCTGTTTTAGTCCTGGTATTAATTCGAGGGCATTGCCTGTCAATTGTACAATATTTGACTCTGCACCGGCTTTTACAAAGTAAGAATGGGCGAATTCAATAAGCTCATCATTTATTTCGATTGTAAACAGTTTACCCCCGGGTTTTAATCCTTTGGCAAGGCAAATAGCCGAGTACCCTGTAAAAGTTCCGATCTCTAGAATAAATTCAGGCCTGATCATCTTTGAAATTAATTCCAGGAATTTTCCCTGTAAATGGCCACTGGCCATATTGGGATTTACGAACCTTATATGAGTCTGCCGGTAAAGATCTTCCAAAATCGGATCTTCAGGTGTGATATGATCTGCTATATATTGCTCAAGTTTACGACTGATCATTGAATTTATTTGTTTATTCTTTCTAAGTTTACCTTAAGCTTTAACCCACCCCTGGTCCCTCCAGGGAGGGGAATCAAGAACTCTGCCTGTCGACTTTAACCTACC
>Ga0315536_1000488_pt1 | contig 19720 bp, 20 predicted proteins | sample SalMarSW160230MG_FD_203093 | JGI IMG/M metagenome (GOLD analysis project Ga0315536, IMG submission 203093) | Salt marsh sediment microbial communities from the Plum Island Ecosystem LTER, Massachusetts, United States - Salt Marsh Sediment SW1602-30 ...
TGGTCACGTGCCTGGAGAGCATGAGCTTTTGCTCTATCATGCTCACTATCTCATCAACATCGTCTACATTGTCGACCTTAACGCTTATGGACGAGAACTGGTCACTCTCGAGGTCGAGGTCCTCTATGACCGTCCTCGCGGCGCTGACGGGCATGATGACGGAATTGTCAGTCCCGCCGAACCCGCCGGATTCCTGAAGTATGCCCACGACCTTGAACAACTTGCCGCCGATGGTGACCTGCGCGTTCAGCGTCAGCGGCTTCTTGAACATGTCGTTCGCTATGCCGTATCCGATGACCACGACGTTGACGTCGCCCTGGGCCAGGTATCTTCCTGATTCCAGCTCATCGGTGGTCATGTCCTTCCAGAGGAGTGGGTCAACGCCGGTGATTGAGATGCTCGCCGTCTCTGCAAGATACGTTATGTCAGCCCGTCCGGAAACCAGCCCCCCGGCGAACTTGACGCCGTCCACTGTCCTTATTACCTGAAGGTCCCTTATCGTCATGTTCGGGCTTGAGGACGATGCCGATGAGGTTCCGAACTGGAAGTTTCCTCCCCGGTTTCCTCCCTGAACGAACACGCTCATTGCCCTGCTGAAACCGGGCGAGACTGTTACCATGTCCGCGCCGAGGCCGCCCAGCTGACTTGAAATCGACTGCTGGGCCCCGGAGCTTATGGAGAGTATGGCTATCACCGCAGCTACACCTATGACTATCCCGAGTATCGTGAGCCAGCTTCTCAACTTCTTGTGCATGAAGTTGTTCGTGGAAAGCCGTATGATGTACCTGAATCTCATCCTATCACCTAAAGATTATTCAGAGCTGCATGCTAACCGCGCTTCTTCCTGCCCTTCCTCTGCCTGAACAGGAAGAAGGCTATCACAGCGACTATCCCGGCAGCGCCCGCTATTATGTACAGGTAACCCTGGCTCATGGAAGTCGAGCTGCTCCTCGTTGCTGAGAAGGACGTGGTCGTTGTTGCGGTATAGCCCGTGGTGGCCATCGGGACAAGCTTCACGACCGTCCTCCTCTGGCCGATCTCGTCGGTGTAGGATATCTCCACCTTCAGTTCCTTGGCCGTTATCTGCCCCTGGGTTTCGCTGGGCACTGCCTGCCCGGAAGGGGCCTGCGTCCTGTTGAAGAGCCTGCCGCCGGATGAGGCAGAAGACTGGGATACCTGGAAGCTGGCGAGCGTATAGTCGTTTCCCGCGAGGTTGCCTATGACTACCGACGAGGGCTCTGTCACCGTGAAGCCATCCTGCTCGGGTATCCTGGCTATCACCGAATATGCGTTGTTGAGGCCTATGTTTACTATCGCCAGCGTGGTGGAGGATTCTGACGACTCCTGAAGCACCACCTCGAATTTCGTCCCGGGGTTGGATATTGTCAGGTTGAAGGTCTTGGTGTTGTAGCTGGATGTCCCGTAGGAGTATTTAACCGTCAGGTCGTTCTCGCCTTCGACCGCTTCGCTGTCTATCCTGACCCTGCACTTTACCTGGAACGCGTTGTTGTCCTTCTGGTAGCTTCCTATGCTGCCTATCCACGTGACGGGATTTGACCCCGGCTCCAGGGAGAAAGGATAGTACGGCACCAGCTCAAATGTCACGTTGTCCGCTTTCTCTGTCCCTATGTTCTCTATCTTGAAGAGCAGGTCCGCGTAGCCGCCAGGCTCTGCTGGATAGGGGTCCTGGTTAACGAGCGAGGCCTGGAGATATGCCGCATTGTTGACGACATAGCCCGAGCCGGTGTCCAGTACCTGGGCATTCACGGCACTGAACATTACCGCTGCAAGGATTGCAGCCGCGAATCCTGCCATTAAAACTTTCATTTTATCATCCTCCTTTTACAATCTGCCCGTCCATTATGTTTATTATCCTCTGGGCGTGCTTTGCAATGTGCAAGTCATGAGTGACCATTATTATGGTTTTCTTTTCCCTGGCATTCAGCCTGTACAGGAAGCCCATTATTTCCTTCGCGGATTTGGAGTCTATGTTCCCCGTCGGCTCGTCTGCAAGGATTATGGAAGGCTCTGTAGTCAGGGCCCTGGCTATTGCCACTCTCTGTATCTCCCCGCCGGAGAGCTGGGAGGGGAAGTGCTCCATCCTTTTTTCGAGCCCCACCACACCGAGCAGCTCTTCCGAGCGCTGCTTAACCTTCCTCTCCCCGTAATTGTGAATCCTCATTGGAAGGGCAACGTTGTCAATGACGTTGAGGGTGGGGTACAGGTTGAAGAACTGGAATATGAATCCTATGCTGCTGCCCCGCAGCCTGGCAAGCCTGTTCCCGCTCATCTCGGATATGTCATTTCCGTCGAGCAGGACCTTCCCTGACGTAGGGATATCGAGGCATCCTATCATGTTCATGAGCGTGGACTTCCCGCTTCCGCTGGGTCCCATTACCGCAACGAACTCTCCTTCCTTTATCTTCAGGTTAACGTTCCTTATGGCAGGGACCTCAACCTCGCCTGTCCTGTATATCTTGGTCACGTTCTCTAACTCTATCATTGTCTTCTTCATATGCATCATCCTTATTTCCTAGGGCTGAAACGGTATATCAAACTTCCATGAAACGAAGTGAAACGAGAAACCAGATGAAACCAGAATTCTCTGGAACATGCAAAAGTATTTAATACGATGCGTTATTTAATTGTCATGAACGTCCTGAGGAACAGGAACCTGCATACAGTGGTGATGATACTCTGCTTCATATACGGGGGGATATCGCTGCTTTTCTTCATATTCCAGATGAGTAACCTGTACGCCCCGATGGCGGTTGGCCCCGAGTTCGGCAGGTTCCAGCCGAACGGCTCGTTCAATGACACGCTGAACGCGTCGCTTGTGGCCAACGGGACGGCCGGCGACAGGCCGGAGAGGATAATAGCTTCAGAGCCCAGGGTCGCGGCATTCTTCCATCTGATAATACTGATATCCCTCTCCGGGTCCATAATTTCCATAACGGCAGGAATCTCTCTTTACACCCTGCTGAGGAAGAAGGAGAGGAAGGAGCTGAAGAGCGGGATGATAGACCTCATCGCCACCCCGGAGGAGAGCACTGTGATAAAAACCCTCCAGGAGAACGGAGGAGAGCTGACCCAGTCCGAGTTGGTGAAGAGGACGGGCTTCTCCAAGGTGAAGACCCACAGGATAATAAAGAGGCTGGAGAACAGGAGTGTGCTCGAGAAGCACCCGTACGGGCTCACGAACAAGATAAGGCTCAACAACAAGCTCCACGAGGACGGGAAGTGAGATTGGGCAGAATCAAGGCTTTTAAATCATTAACCCAATCCTCAATCAAAGGGAGGATGAACCCTTGCGTATGAAACGCATCGTAGGAAGCCTGGCAGGCATCTTCATGGCAAGCTATGCTTTTTTCTATGCCATTGATGTTCTTCTTTGAGCAGAAAGAGTGGGTGAGCAAAGAAAAGCTGGTTTTTATTCCACTATGAGCTGGCCTGAGAATATCCTGGAGAACTTGCCGTTGGGCTTGTTGTACCTGATGTATGCCCTGGGCATCTTGAGGCTTCCCTGGACGAGGGTCTTTATCGGGTAGGTGATTATCCTTGTCTCCCTGGGCTTCATGTCACCGAGCCTCCATATCAGCTCTGTCCCTGCATCGCTCCTCCTCACGAGCGGCTTGAACATCTCTATCTCGTTGTGCAGGACCGATGCCAACGGGGAGACCCAGTCCCTCACTATCACGTTAGAGAGTGAGTGGTAGAACGGGTTCTTTATCTCAAGGACGATGTGATGCTTGTCTGCCTCTCTCCTGGAGGCCTTCTTCCTTATGGTGGGCGAGGCGGCCCTGAAGAAGCCGAATGCTGCGACGCCGAGGATTGCTATGATTATCAGCGAGTACTGGGCGTATATCGACCAGAAATCAAGCCTGTACGTGACGAGGGCGGTCGCCCCTGGCGCGAGGTCCGTTATCACGTAATTGCAGTCCCTGTTCTCACCATCACCGGAGCACCCTGACGGGGACGTTATGAAACCCGTTATAAGGTCATTGTTCGGGACGGTCGTCTGGACGACGTACAAGGGCTCGGGAACGTTTCCGTTGTTGTAGACTGTTATCTCATACTCCTCATAGAGCGGGCTGGATTTCTTCATCACGCTCTCCACGACATCGTGCACGGGCATGACCGTGAAGGAACCCGTCCTTGAATTGCTCGTTCCGTCGAGGGTAACCTTGACCATGTAATCGCAAGCGGTCATCTTCTCGGATACCTCGGTGGCGTATTCAAGCGTGTTCTCTCCCTCGGAGAGGGAGGCCTCGCGGGAGAAGGAATCGATTACCTTACCTTCCCTGCCTATAAGCTCGAAATCAAGGGTCACCATCCTATCTGCGTTGGATTGCATGGTGACGTCCATCTTTATCTCTGTCCCTGCCTTGGTGACCTCGAAGCCCGTTATCTCGGCAGGCCTCTTCACCTCGAGGTAGAAGTCCTTGCTGACGCTGAGCTTTGATACCAGGGACTCTGCCTTCATGGTGTACTTGAACACCCCCGAGATGTCTCCTGTGGGATAGTAACCGATTGAGAACTTCTCCTCGGAATTTCCCTCCATCCTTATCAGTGTGTAAGTGCTCTGAATCCATTCCCTGTGCTCCCCCTGTATGGTTATCGCTACCGGGTCGTCCAGGTATCTCTTGTTCTTTAGGACGAAATCGAATGACACATCCTCCATCAGGTATGCGCTCTTTGAGTTCTGGGCAACATCAAGCTCGAGATATGCGAGTGAGAAGGATGGCAGTAACAAAAGCGATACAATGAAAACCGACACCAAGACAGAACCCCTTTTCATGGAACAACACTCTGACTTTTTTACATGTATTTGATTTAATGGTGTTAAGATATTTAAATCGATTCCAATGGCTGCCAAAAGGGGGTCTGATGGGTTCAATGAGGAGCTTTAATGGTCAATATTTATAGCGGGTAAACCAATTATTATCATGGCTGATTCAAGCATCATGGCTTACATACGCGAACAGTCAAAGGCGGGTTATTCAGAAGCAGAGATAAGGGCCGCCCTTTCCCAGCAGGGTTGGGAAAATGGCGAGATAGACGAGGCCATGTCAGCCGCAGTCCGAACCAAGCAACCTGTTCCGCCAGGGCCTGTCCCGGCAGGAAAGCCGGCTGGACAGAAGAGGCCCGAAGGGGACCCCATAAAGGACAAGGTCGCCCGGATGGAGCAGAGGCCATCCCCGAAACCTGGTTTTGGTATTAATTTCATTCTTCCCCTCGCAGGAGGCCTGATAATACTGTTGAATGCAATCCTGATATCCATTGGTGTGGGCGACATGCTGAACCTTATAAGCCCGGAGCTGAACGTAACGCTCCTCAACCTCCTCGGGATAGCGCTAGTCCCGTTCGAGCTCTTCATGATAAACCTCATCGTGGGGATAGGCATTATCGCCTGCACTTTTCTGGGCATCATGAAGCCTGAGCAGGACCTCCTGTCAGGGGTGGTCATAATATCGCTCGGCGTGATGTCCCTGCTCTCTGGCAACGGCTTCATGATAGGGTCGTTCATTGCGATAATAGGCGGCGCGCTGATTCTCACTGAATAGAAAATGAATATCTGGAGGGAATCCATCTCCCGCTCTTTCCTGAGTAACTGCATCTGGTGCAGGAGAGCCTGAGAACAATCTTCTTTCCCCTGAGGTTCCTGGTGTGGGTCTTCTTCAGCCTTCCGCCGCAGGCAGGGCATAGCCTTGGAATTCCTCCTGAGCGCGTGCTTATGCTGACACTTAGTCCCGGGGTGCGGAGGGCTATTTCCCTTGCACGCTTCCCTGTCATGGAATAGCCCGGGTCATTCTTCCTGAGCCTTGACAGAAGCTTTTCAGACAATTCCCTCTGCGAGCCTATCCTTTTTCCTGAAAGAACGTCCTTGAGAAGGAACTTCACTATATCCTCTTTGGGGATAGGCATATTTTAATTAGCTAAACCTAATTTATAACATTATGTTGAAAACAGCGCTGCCCGTTCTTCTGGTCCTGACCAATGTCCTGCTATCGGGGATGGTCATGGCGCAGGAATGGAGCCAGGTCCCTGCCTGCCCGCAGGAGGGGATAAAGAGGTCATGCGGGAGCAGCGTGGGGGAATGCGAGAAAGGGGAGAGGACCTGCATCGTGGGAGAACATGGCCTCCGCTGGTCAGACGAGTGCGCCGGTGGGATAGAGGCCGTGGATGAAATTCCAGGGAACGGCCTGGACGATGACTGCAACGGCCTGGTCGATGAGGGGGGATTCAGCCTCTTCTCCATAATACTCATGGGTACGGGAGCGGCCTTCATAGTGATTGCTCTGATTCTGGCGAAGATGGAATAGCTCTGGTTGCACAACTAGCCGTAAAGGTCCTTTGCCGTCCTTTCGAGGAGCTTCTCTCCCCTGAGCTCGTCCCTGAGGAGCTGGATTTCCTTTATCCCGTATCCCCTGAAGTTCTTCCTTATGAACGCGATACGCTCCAGCTGCAACCTTCTTTTATCGTTGCAGAAATCGCAGTTCCTGCTCTGGGGTATTATCTGGTTCACTATCAGGCTCCTGACCGGTATACCATAGCCCTTCAGTGTCTTCAGGGCCCGTTCCGTCTCGGATATGGACATGGCCTCCGGTATCATAACCATGGTGTAATGAGTCTTCTGAGGGTTGGAGAGTATCTCCCTTGCCAGGCCTATCCTCTCCTTCATTGCCTCCATCTCCTTCAGTCCGAACGATTTTTCATCGTCACTATCCCCCCCGAAGGGGAGGATCTTCCTTGCCAGGCTGACCATGCCAGAGAACCTCATCCTTATCTTTATCATCTTGCCTACCCAGGAATCCAGCACGTCAGGCAACGAGAGGAACCTCAGGGCATGTCCCGTGGGTGCCGTGTCGAAGATTATAACGTCATACTCCTTCGAGCCCATGAACCTCAGGAACCTGTCAAAGGAGGCAATCTCGTCTATCCCTGGGGTGGTTCCGGCAATGTCAAGGGTGTCCTCGAGACCGAGCCCCTCGAGCGCTCCCATCTTCTCCATCTGGGGCGAGAGCATCTCCTTGTATTCCTGCATTGCCTTGCCCGGGTCTATCTCGAGCGCGTAGAGGTTCTTCCTGAGCTTCACCACCTCCGGGCCTATCTTCTTGTCAAAGGCGTCGGAGAGGGAGTGGGCAGGGTCCGTGGATATCACGAGGGTCTTCTTTCCCTTTCCAGCAAACCATAGCGCAGTGGCAGCTGACATCGAGGTCTTTCCCACGCCGCCCTTTCCGGAGAAGAAATAGAACTTCGTGTCCTTCCCGTCCTTCAGGAGTTTTTTTAACGCCATAATACTAATTATATAGCACGTATAAATATCTTGGGTTTCCATGGAACTGCTGCTTTCGGTCCTGGTGATACTGGTCGCGGCCAGGCTGCTCGGGGAGGTTGCCGAGAGGCTTGGACAGCCATGCATAATAGGGCAGATAATCGCGGGAGTGGTCCTGGGGCCGAGCGTGCTGAACATGATAGTCCCGGGTCCTGAAACAGAATCCCTTGCCATGCTGGGAATATTCTTCCTTATGTTCATTGCGGGCATGGCCATAAACCCGGCAAGGATGGTCAGGACAGGGAGGATGGCATCTGCCGTTGCCGGAGGGGGCATAATCTTACCTCTCGTCCTCGGGTTCGGCCTGGGAATCCTGGCAGGCCCCTACTTCATACCGGGCTTCTCTGTCGTCCATGCGCTCATACTGGGAATCTGCCTGTCCATATCCGCGGTAGGGGTTGCAGAGGAAACGCTGATGGAGCTCAGGAAGATGAAGAGCGAGTTGGGCCAGATAATAATCGAGGCGGGCGTGCTGGACGATATCATGGGGCTTCTCATGCTCTCTGTCATAACGAGCGTGATAAAGGCAGGGATAGGGAACGCGCTGTTCTCTGTGACCGGCATACTGGTGGACATGGTTATATTCTTCGCTGTGTTCGGGTTTGTCGGAGTCTTCATATTCCCGAAGCTCCTCAAATGGGCAGGTAAGCTGAAGAGCCCGCAGTCGCTTTTCGGCATCACGATAATCCTCGTGATGCTTTATGCAGTAAGCTCTGAATACATGCTGGGCTCGGGGATAATAGGCGCCTTCATGGCAGGGGTCTTCACCAGGTATGCCACGGAAAAGCATGCGGAGGTGGAGAACGCGCTCCTTGACAGGTTCTCTTCCCTCGCACTGGGCCTCCTCACCCCGCTGTTCTTCGTGTGGATAGGCATACAGATGTCCCCGGGGATAATCACGGCGCCCGGCCTGCTCCTGTTCGCTGTCCTCGTCATACTGGCAGCTGTTTCTGGCAAGGTCATTGGGGTTTATATCCCCTCGAGGGTAAGCGGTTTCAGGAAGAGGGAGAGCCTCGCAATCGGCTTCGGCATGAACGCAAGGGGCGCGGTGGAGCTGGTAATAGCGGGAATAGCGCTCCAGAGCGCGCTGATAACGCAGGAGCTCTTCTCCATAATAGTGGTGATGGCCCTGGTGACCACTATAATAGCGCCCGCGGCAATGAAGAACCTCCTGAAGAAGAGCCGGCCAAGGCTGAAACTCTAGCCATGGAGCGGCCAACCAAAACTTATTAAAAGCAAAGCCTCACTATTACTATCCAGTGCGGAGTTGGCGGAACGGCTACGCGCCCGCCTGCAGTGAACCTTTTGGAAATCGGCATCTCGAACATCGTAAAGGATGACGAGATGTCTCGTGTCCACGAGACACGAAAGGTTCAAGCCAAAAGGAGCTTCCGCTTCCAAAGGAACTCCAAGAAATGGCAGATAGCGGGTCAAGGGGGTTCGACTCCCTCACTCCGCTCTTTTCTTTCGAGGAATTTGCAGTTACCCAAGGGTCATGTACATTATGACCTGGTCCATGTCCTCGTACCAATCAGGGAGCCTTCCGACCTCTTTGAACCCGAATTTCTCGAAGAATTCCTTTTCAGGGGTGTCCAGAGCTATCCTCTTTGCACCAATTTTCCTTGCCTCATCAAAGAACCTCTTCATCAGCTCTCTTGCATGTCCTTTTTTCCTGAATTCCTCTTTGACAATAATGTAGTACAGCCAACAGGAGTTCTTTCCTTCGCCCCTTGCTCCAAGGGAGCCAACGATTTGATTATTTTCTGTTAGCACCAGACAAAGTGATTGGCTGTTTTCTATGAGGTCTATGGCAAGGTCCTTTGTATAGGCTCTCCTGCCATCGCTCCTCATGAGATTGCCTATCTGTTCAACGTCACCAAGGGTAGCTTCCCTGATTTCCATGCTTGTTATTTCATAAGGTGTTATAAAATATTTTGCAACCGCATCAAATGTTGAATATCCGGTCGGTCTTTATCCTTCCTTCCTTTACCAGGGCAATCCCGATGGGGCTGTCCTTTGTGTATATTACTGCCCTTTCACCCTCCTTCATGGAAGGGGGCTTCCTGGCGAGGAATTCTTTATGGATGGGTGAGCCGTTCCTGACTGGTTTCTCTGCCCCTTTCTTTATTCTGATGGTCTTGGCGCCGGCCCTTTTGAGGGCGTCCTCCAGGGGAATCAGGAGGGATTCTCCGCTTTCCTTGAGCTCCTCAAGGGTGTGGGCCTCCTTTATGGTGAAGTTTCCAATCGAGACCCTCCGTAGGGAGGTCATGTGGGCGCCGGTGCCGAGCTTCTCGCCGATGTCGTGGCAGAGCTTCCTGACATAGGTCCCTGCCTCTGTCTCTGTCTCAAAGGAGACATTCCTTCCCTCTGCCCCTGTGATTCTGAAGGAAAACACCTCGCGCTCCCTGGGCCTGCGCGCCACAGCAGAGCGCCTGGGAGGGGTCTGGGTTATCCTTCCAATGAACGCGGAGGCTGCCTGGCGGAGAGCGGAGGGATTGACGTCCCCGTGGACCCTCATAGAACCTCCGTAGCGCTTCTTCAGGCCAATCAGAAGGGGCATTGCCTTGGTTGCCTCGTTGAACGCTATGAGCATCAGTCCGGTGACCTTGGGGTCCAGCGTCCCGGAGTGGCCTGCCTTCCTCGCTCCCAGTATGGTTTTTGCCTTCTCAACGCATCTCATGCTCTCCAGGGTTTCGGGCTTGTCGAGCAGGAGAATCCCCCTTTCAACCAATTGTCCGGTTTTCATTTCAGGCTCCTTGCAGCGTGCCTGCAGGATGGCTTGCAGGATGATATATATTTAAATAGCTGCCTTAATTATGTTAAGCGAGTGGTTATAATGGCGAAGCAGAAATTCCCCGAGGCCGAGAAGAGGCTCTTCTTCAGAGTCTTCTTCTGCATGAAGTGCGGGGCAAGGAACAAGGGAGACCTGATAAAGGTAAGGCAGGGAAAGGTCAAGTGCAGGAAGTGCAAGTCAAAGAAGCTGAGGCCCGCACATAAGGAAGCAAAGAGGTAATCATGACACGCTCAGGATACAAGAGAGGATGGAGCCACACGAAGAGCAGGGGAAGGGAAGGAACCATAACCTGCGGTTTCTGCGGAAAGCGCGTCCCGAAGTACAAGACGTTCCAGGTGATAAAGGGCTTCTCCCTCAACGACCCGGTCCTCAGGAGAGAGCTCGGGCCGAGGGCTAGGAGAGGGCTGATGCTCTCAACCAGCAAGATATACGCATGCCCCGCGTGCGCAAGGCACCGGAGCATAGTCAAGAAGAAGCGGTAATTTCTAGGCGAAGTCCCTGGCTGTGAGGAGGCCTGGCTTTGCATCTATTACCCTGGGTATCAAATTGGTGATTAAGGCGACGGTAGCGACGTCACCGTGAATCCCCCCGTTGATTTTCATGCTTATGTCCGGCGTTCCCTCTATCTGGATGGAATCGCAGGATTCTGCTCCCATGTACATATGGAGTTCCAGAGCGATGACTGGTTCGTTGCCCTTCATTCCCAGGGCAACCTGCTTCAGGCCGGATATCATTCCCTTCTCTGCCTTTATGTGACTGCTCTCAACGTCTTCCTCTGCTATCACCGGCTCTGTGCTTTCCCTGATTTCATCGAGCCTGATTCCCAGGCCGTCTGCAATCATCCTCACTGATTCAGGGAGGCCCACGTGCCTTATCCTTCCCTCTTTAAGTCCCGCGCTGAACTCTGTCGGAGACATGCCGGCACCTGTCTTCTTCTGCAGGTTAATCCTTCTCTCGGATGTGTTCACTATCCGGGTAGCCCTTGCCTTCTTTATGCTGCTGCACGTTCCCGCAAGTGTGAGGACCAACCTGTCCATGACGAATCCGGGATTGACTCCCGCTCCCATCACGCTAACTCCGTTCTCCCTTGCGAGCCTGTCTATCCTCTCTGCGATCTCAGGGTGATTGGCATGGGGGTATGCAAGCTCCTCGCAGGTGGATATGAGGTTCTTCCTGGCATTGATGACCTTTATTATGTCCGGTTCCAGTCCCTCCAGGGAGGATATGGTAGAATTGACAACGATGTCAGCGTCAGAGGAGAGAGCGCCATCCAACCCTCCGGAGACGATGATTCCCAGGGAGTTTAGGCCGAGTAGCTCTCCCAAATCCTTTCCTGCCTTGTCAGGGTGGATGTCAACCGCGCCCCTAATCTCCACCCCCCTCTCGAGGGCAAGCCTTGCAATGCCGCTCCCTATCTCTCCCAGGCCGAAGAGTATTATCCCGCTCATGCTTCTAATCTTGGATATGATTAATAAAAGTAAAGGGTTCTTTTCCGTAAACGCTTTTGGGAACAATTAAGATTCGTTAATGGTAACTGCCTATGGTTAATTGGCGAAAAATTTAACAGTAAAAGGGTTTTATAGCGCGCCGCCAAATAATAAACATGTTCGTGGAAGCTTACAAGAGGCTTTCCCTGAAGCTGTTTGGCGGGGTTGCAAAGGGGACGATGGAGGGATTCGAGAGCCTCAGGCCGCATCTCAAGGGGGCCAGCATAAACATACTCCTCAATGCGTGGGTATCGATGATGTACCTGACCGTTGTCATCGTGTATGCGGTGAGTCTTGGAGCAATGCTTGTTGTTGCGGGATTGCTCGCGCTCGACCTAATAATGACTGTCTACTACGTGGTTTTCGTCCCTGTCCTGGCAGCATCTTTCTCGTTCGTGATATTTTACATTTATCCCATGCAGAGGGAGAAGTCCATCAGGAAGTCGATAGAGGCAAACCTCCCCTTTGCGCTGATACACATGGATTCGGTTTCCTCATCAGGAATCCCTCCGGAGTTCATGTTCGACCTGCTATCGAGGCTCAAGGAATATGGGGACATATCGAGGGAGGCAGGGATGGTGATAAGGAACATAAAGACGTTCGGGATGTCATCCATCGCAGCGATAGACGACGTTGCAGAGAGAACACCCTCGCCGGAATTCAAGCAGGTACTCAACGGAATCAGCTCTACCATAAGCAAGGGAGGAAACCTGTCAGGCTATCTCAAGGAGATGTCAGAGAAATCGCTGTTTGACTACAGGATGAAGAGGGAGAAATATTCAAAGGCGCTCGGTACGCTGTCCGACATCTACACGGCAGTGATGATAGCCGCGCCCCTGATGATGCTATCCGTCCTGGTGATGATGAACGTCATAGGAGGGGATGTCTTCGGGATGAGCATACCTGACGTGATAAATGCGATGGCCTACGTCGGCGTGCCCGTGATAAACATAATATTCATATCATTCATACACGTGACTCATCCCGGAATATAGAAATGGCTGGAATGTCAGGACTCCCTGAGCATTCTTCTTAGCTCTTCGGTGGCCTTGTCATACTCGTCATCGTCGCTGGGCTCTTCCTTTGCCTGATCGCCTTTTTCCGCAGGTTTTTCTGCTGGCTTCTCCTCTGGGGATTTCTTTTCCTTTGGTTCTTCCTTTACTTTTTCACTTGTATCCGCAGGCTTTTCCTTCGTTTCCTCTTTTGCAGGCTCCTTCTTTTCCTGGGCTGGTTTGGGTTCCTCCTTTGGCTCCTCTTTCTTTTCCGCAGGTTTCTCTTCCTTCTTGGTTTCCTGTTCGGGCTTCTTTTCCTTTGCCTGCTCGCCTTTTTCCGCAGTTTCCTCTTTCTTTGGCTTGGCCTTCTTCATGGGCTTCAGCTTCTTCGTCTCCTTCTTCTTTTTTGAATGGGACTTCTTCCACAGCTTGTCGGGCCTCTTCATGTGAGGGGGCGGCTGGTCCTTCCTTACCCATTCCATGATGGTTTCCTTGTCATTGTAGAAGGTGTTTATCAGCTTGCAGACGTCATCGAACTCCCTTATGTCGTGCTCGACCATCCATTTGAGGACGGTCTTCCTCTCCTCGAGCTCCTCCAGTATCCTCTGGTAGCCGAACCCCTCCTGGAAGGATATCACCCTCAGTAGCTCCGATTCCCTCAGGGTTTCCCTGAAGCTGTCCGAGGAGGGGACCCATGAGAATATCTCCTTGGTGTAGGCCCTTCCTGACCTCTCGTCAAGGGACTGTATCTCCACTACCTCCTTTACCCTCCTAGCCGAGGGGCCCTTCTCCTTGCTGTGCGTGAGGACTATCATGACGTCCAGGGATTCTATAAGGGAGGGCGACAGCTCTATGGGAGGGGTCTGGAGCCTCTTGATGACGTCGTCAACCGAGCCCGCGTGTATCGTTCCTATCGAGGAGTGGCCCGATGCCATTCCCTGGAACAGGACGTAGGCTTCCTTGCCCCTCACCTCGCCCACTATCACGTAAGAGGGGTTCTGCCTGAAGGATTCCTTGAGGAGGTCAAACAAATCAACTTCTCCGTACCTCTTGCCGGACGCCAGCGGGGTGCCAAACCCGGTCCTGCTGACAGAGGGAATCCAGTTCTCATGGGGGAGGTTTATCTCCCTGGTGTCCTCTATCGAGATTATCTTCTCCTCCGGCTCAATGAACATGCTTAAACAATTCAGGAAGGTGGTCTTCCCTGTGGAGACCCCTCCGCATATCAGCATCGATACGTTGTACTGGACGAGAATCCAGAGGTATGCCATTATGTCAACGGAGACCGTTCCAAGGTTTATCAGGTCCACCGGAGAATATGGATTCCTCCTGAACCTCCTGATTGAGAAGGTCGGGCCCCTGGTAGTGACGTCCCTGGCGAGGGATGCCTGAACCCTGCTGCCGTCAGGGAGGCTGCCGTCAAGGAGGGGAACCGCATAGGATATGTACCTCCCGCAGCGCTCTGCCATCTTCACTACGAAGTCAGACAGCTTCTCGGGATTCTTGTAAACGACGCTTGTCTCGATGGAACCGAACCTCCTGTGTATGATGTAGACAGGGGTGTTCAAACCATTGCAGCCGATGTCCTCTATGTAGGGGTCGTGCATCATGGCCTCTATCTCGTTCAGGCCGACGAAATCCCTAACTATGTAATACATTATCTTCCGGTATGATTCCTCAGGGACCTTGATTCCCAGGTCCTCTATGACTGACATCACCTTCTTCTGGAGGTAGTCTGTCGCGCCGCTCTCGTTCTTGATGACAGAGAGCTTCACGTCTATTATCTCCTCGAGCGCCTGCTCTATGGCGTACTTTATCTTGGCCTCCCTTTCATCGAGCTTTGGCTCGATTATCCTGTAGATGACTGATTTCTTGTCGCTGTCCCATTTCACGTTCGCCTTTGCGAAGGGATAGAGCAGGTTGTACCTTACGTTGAGGCTCGTGGGGTCGGTAACCCTCGGTATGACTATCAGGTGCTTGGGTTCCCTGAGGACGAACCTTTCATACTTTACGTCTGATATCTTTTTCTTCAGCTTCAATCTGAAAGACATGAGCATCTATTTAATGGAACCCATGAAGGCCTCCTCGCTGGGGTAGGTGATGAAGCCCTCCTTTCCTATCTTGTAGGGGTGGAGCTTCTCCGAGTGCTCTGAGCCTCTTACCTTCCATATCTGTATCGCCCTTGAGAAGGTTGACTGCATCCTCTCATAATAAAGAACAACCACACTGTCTGCAACGAATTCCTCGACACCGTACCTGGAGAGGCCCTTTGAGTCGGTGGGTATCTCTGAGACGAGAAGGGTCGTGCACTCCAGCTTCCTCAAAACCACGGAGAGGTTGAATATCATCCTCCTGAGCTCTGCGTCATCCTTGACGTGGAGGCCGAGCGCGGAAACTGAATCGATGACGACCCGTTTTGCCTTGGTCTGCCTTATCGTTGACTCAAGGACGTCAAAGACGTCCTCTATGTGGTAGGGGTCGTACCTTATGAAGGAGAACTGCCCCCTGGTCTCGTAATCGTCAAAATTCCAGCCGTGGGACTTGAGGTTCTCCCTCATGCTCTCCTCGGGCTCCTCAAAGGAGAGGTAGACGCCATTCTCGTTGAATTTCGCTATGCCGTTGAATATGAACTGTGCGCACAGGGTCGTCTTTCCGGTTCCTGCCGTTCCTGTAATGAGGCATATCTGCTTCCTCGGAATCCCCCCACCCATAAGGTCGTCCATGCCGGGTATGCCGGTCTTTACTCTGTCCATACTATCCATTATATCGCATTTGGTCTTAAATAGTTTGGCAGGAAAACCATGCCTGATAACCGATGTTGAATTGCAGGGTGAGAATCCTGCCCTTACGGGCAGGGACCGGACAGGCATAGAATCGGGATTAACAAAGCGAGGACTTCCGCATACGAGTGGAGGATTACTGGATAATCCTCATTATCTTCTTTGAAGCCCTCTCCATCTGCATGAGAACGAGGCCCATGTTTGCCCTCTCCTTAACCATGGCCGTGAATATCGCATCAGGGCCTGCTCCAATGGAGATTAGCTTGCCCTTCTGGGACTCTATAAGGACCTGGTTAAGTTCTCCTATGTTAAGCTCCTTGCTCGCGGTCTCTCCGGTTCCCACAATCGCGGCCGCCATTGCAGCTACTGCCTTGGAATTCGTGTCCTTGGGGAGACCCGAAACTATCATCAGGCCATCCCTTCTTACCACTGCGGAACCGGCGACATCGCCTACGTTCTCAAATTCTTCAAGGATTTGCTTGAGTTCCTCTTCTTTCGTTCCTACCATTCACTCACCTAATACCATGTCTGTCTCTTCAGTATCTCGTCGAACAGCTTCTCAAGTGCTTCGTCTATGCCCTTGTTCTTGGTAACGACCGTCCCTATGGCAGGGTAGCCGAGTTTCTTCTCTATTGCCTTGGGTGCTATTGCATCCTTGAGGTCCTGCTTGTTCGCGAGTATGACTACCGGTATCTTCTGCTCGCTTATCTGTGCGAGCATCTCCCTTGCCCTGTCAAACGTTTCCGGCTTTGTTGAGTCAACCACCAGGAAGATGCCGAGTATGCTCTTGGAGAGCGTCTTCAATATCCAGTCAAACCTCTCCTGGCCGGGAGTCCCGAACAGGTCGACTGCAAAGCCCTTCCTCTCCACCCATCCATGGTCCAGCGCAACGGTCGTTCCGAGCCTGTCGATGCTCGTTGGCTTCTGTGACATTGCCTTTATAGTGGATGACTTTCCTGCGTGGAAGGGGCCTGTAACCAGAATCTTCGGTATGTACATCGAGATTCCTGACTCTGTTATCTCAAAGGGTATTGCGAACTTTATCCTCGGCTTGTGGACATAAATGTGCTTCAGAACCAACCCCTTCCTGTCAAAGGCCTTGAGCCATAAAACATAATCGAAGCATTCTGCGAACTTCTGTATGTTGCTCGGCTTGAATCCGATGTTCGCGAGCAGATAGAACGATACCGTGTGGGTGTCCTTTATCCATTTCTTTGATTCCTTTATGAATTTCTCCACGTCCTTCCAGTGTCCAATCCAGAAGTCAAGGGAATCAAATATAGCGGTCGTTCCATATCCCTTCTTCTTCTCGAGCGCCTTCTTGAAGATGCCGGATGATTCCTCTATGTAAGGGACGACGTTTATGGTCTTCTCGTTTATCTGGAACTCCTCCTTGCTCTTCTGCCCGAGACTGTACGATATGCCGTCGATGAATGAGACCTTGCTGCTGTATGATGCCCAGTTGCTTATGTTCTGCTTTATGAAATCAGGCGTCTTGTTGTTTATGAAGTAGATTCCGTTGTCACCCTCCTTGAGCCTGCTGGCGAGGATGTTTATGCCGAACATTGCCTTGTCTATTAGCATGTCTGATATTATCAGGACGTGCGAACCGTCATCAATCCCCCCCTTGAAGAACTCATCGAGCTTCGGGATGTTGGTCGGTATCTTCATCTGAATCTAATTTAAACTATGTTTTCCTTGCTTTAAATAATATTGCCTTTTTGCAGCCCCATGTCCAGATAAATATATATTAAGACAATATTTAATAGTTGTATATGGCAGGATTAACGAAATCGAGTAGTGGCATCAAGAAACTGGATGATATGTTGGGAGGGGGTTTTCCGCAGAACGGGACCATACTAGTGACAGGCCCGCCCGGTGTCGGGAAGTCAACCCTGTGCCAGCAGTTCCTCAACCGGGGAATGACCGGCGAGGAGCCGACAGTCTACATAACACTGGATGCCGCCCCTGATGACATAATAGACGAGATGAAGAAGATGGGGTGGAAAACGAACGGCTACCTTGACGGGACCAGGATGATTTTCCTTGACGCATACTCATGGAAGGTCGGGGGCTCGAAGGAAGAGCCCTGGAAGAGGGTCCTGCAGGGCGGTCTTGACATAAACAGCCTCAATGTCATGTTCTCCGAGATACTCAACAGGATGAAGGTGGAAAAGAAGAGGAGCATCTTTGATTCTGTCTCAACCCTCCTGCTCTACATACCCTCTGAGATAGTGGTGAGGTTCATACCCATAATGATAGCGAAGGGCAGGAGCTTCAAGACCACGCAGATAATCGTCCTGGAAGGGGGGATACACGGCGACCAGCTGGTGAACACGCTCAACTACCTCTCGGACGGCGTGATTGAGATGAAGCTCGAGGGTAACAAGAGGTTCATGAGGGTCTCGAAGATGAAGAACACATCCGTTTCGCGCGACTGGATGGAATTCAGGATAAACGGAAGCGGGATATCGCTCGTTTAGCATCTTTTTTATATTGACATGCGTTCTAGAGGTTACTATCATGAAAGACAAACTGAATGAACTCAGGGCAATAACAGAGGAGCTTGGCAGGATTAGGGGCAGGCATACCGAGCTGGTCAGTGTTTACGTCCCTGCCGGTTACGGCCTGGCAAAGGTGGTGGAGCAGATAAGGTCAGAGCAGGGGACCGCAATGAACATAAAGAGCAAGGCCGTGAGGAAGAACGTGACCTCTGCGCTGGAGAAGATACTCCAGCATCTCAAGCTTTACAAGGAGACGCCGCAGAACGGTCTCGCGATATTCTGCGGCAACGTGTCAGACAAGGAGGGCGTGGCAGACCTTGAGATATGGGCCGTAGAGCCGCCGGAACCGCTAAAAACAAAGCTGTACAGATGCGATCAGGCGTTTGTGCTCGACCCGCTCAGGGACATGATAAGGGAAAGGGAGATTTACGGCCTGATTCTGTTTGACAAGTCAGAGGCAACCATAGGCATACTGAAGGGAAAGAAGATAGAGGTCCTGAAGCACCTGGAATCAATCGTTCCAGGAAAGACCAGGGCAGGAGGGTGGTGCGTGCATGAGGATACATTAATGCCAATGGGCGACGGAAAAATTCTTCCTGTGAAGGAAATCGGGAATGAGGAATTTTTGTCCTTTGATTTCAGATCCGGAATGGCTGTCAAATCCAAACACAATCATTATTCCCAAAGGAAATCTGACAACGCCTTTAAAATTATAACACACCAGCCGCGCATAGAGATTGCTGCAACTCCAGAACATAATTTTTTCGTTGTCGGTGAAAAGGGCATTATAACAAAACATCTTGAAGATTTGAAGAAGGGCGAGAGGCTTCTTGCTGTAAAGAAAATAAATATCAGTGGGGGAAGGATTGCTTTGCCCGCGGCAAAGTCAAAGGGAATAAAATTCCCGAGTGAAGTTAACAAGAAACTTGCACAGTTTTTGGGATACATGATAGGTGACGGTTGCATTGAAAGGGACCGAATCACGCTTTTTGATGCAAACCCGGATTTGCTTAAGGTTTATCAAGAGATTTCAAAAGAGGTTTTTGGTGTCCCAGGTTCCATGAAAGAGAGAAAAGGAAGGAATTACTGGCACCTCAGGATATATGGCCGCGAACTGGTGAATAAAATGCAGAAATATTTTCCCGAAGCTGCCCGTAGCTTTGAAAAGGATATACCGCCGGCAATAAATATGCTGGAAAATGGGGTTCTGGCTGGATTTCTGAGAGGACTGTTCGATGCAGAAGGATATGTGAACTCATCATCTCTTCGTGTGGGAATCACAACCAACAGGGAATTCATGATGCGCTCCCTCCAGGTTATGCTGCTGAGATTCGGGGTTATCTCGTCATTCGGTCCTGTCAGCGGGAAAAGTTTTGCAAAAAAACAGAAATACTGCATAACAATTGATGACAGAGAATCTCTTGAAAGATTTTCTAGTCAGATAGGTTTCTCTGGAAAGAAAGCAGAAGCCCTTGGGTTGATGATAAAGAAGCGGAGCAGGATGTCAAGGGTAGACCAGGTTCCCATAGACGGTAGATATGTTAGAAATCTTGTAAAATCCCTGAAAATGAACAGTAGCGATTTCCCCGAAGCGGGAACAATGTACCTCCTTGGAAAGAGGCAGATGAGCAGGCAGGTATTTGAGAAGAATGTTATCCGGAAAGTCGAGAAGAGAATCCAAGAATTAAGGAGTTCTCCAGAAGATGCCCATGAATTGCGAAAGCTTGTGAGAATGAAATATGATGAAATTGCACGCATTCTGGGTGTGAGCACCAGCACGGTTTTTGGAAACATGAAAAATGGATGGAATGTTAAAGCAGCAAGGAA
>Ga0315536_1000489_pt1 | contig 19717 bp, 16 predicted proteins | sample SalMarSW160230MG_FD_203093 | JGI IMG/M metagenome (GOLD analysis project Ga0315536, IMG submission 203093) | Salt marsh sediment microbial communities from the Plum Island Ecosystem LTER, Massachusetts, United States - Salt Marsh Sediment SW1602-30 ...
GGCCGCATTAAAAAGGAACTGAAAAAACTGCTGCACAAGGATCATTCATTCGCACAGGGCCGGATTGTCGGTTCGATGTGTACGGCTCCGCACACTTTTTCCCGGGAGATATTTTCCCGCTATATTGATAAAAACGTGGGCGATCCCGGGTTGTTTCCGGCGACCACCGCACTGGAGACACAGACCGTTTCCATGCTGGGCCGGCTGCTTTCCTGTGAAACGGTTTCCGGATTCATTCTGACGGGGGGAAGCGAGGCCAACATCGTGGCGCTGTGGACGGCCAAGATGCTGCACAAGGCCAAAGGCAACGAGGTACTGGTCCCCGAATCCGCCCATTTCAGCTTTGACAAGGCCGCCTCCCTTTTGGAGCTTAACCTGAAAAAGATACGCCTGAAAAACGATTTTACGGTCGACATCGAGGCGGTTAAAAAACAGCTTACCACCAAAACCATTGCGATCGTGGGAATCGCGGGGACCACCCCGCTGGGAGTGGTTGATCCCATCCCCGAACTTTCACAGCTGGCGGTGGAACGCGGGCTCTACCTGCATGTGGACGCGGCGCTGGGAGGGTTTGTCCTGCCCTTTCTGGGGGGGCTTGGCCGGCCGAGCCCGCGGTTCGATTTCAGCCTGCCGGGGGTTTCCTCCATCACGATTGATCCCCATAAAATGGGCATGTCCGTGATTCCGGGGGGCGGACTGCTCTACCGTAACGCGGAACTGTCGGCGGCGGTAAATGTGTTTGTCCCCTACCTCGCGGGTGGGGAAACCGCACAGGCCACAGTAGTGGGCACCCGCTCGGGAGCATCGGTACTGGCAACATGGGCCCTGCTGAAGCATTTGGGTAAAAGCGGTTATACCGAGGTGGTAAGGCGTTGTATGGAGCTTACCGATTTTCTGGCAGAGGGCGTCCGCCGAATCGACGGCCTGTATTTACCCTGCGAGCCGGTACTGAATGTTGTGGGGGTAGCCTCCCGTAAACTTCCCGTCCAGGAACTGGCTGCCCGCCTGCGCCGCAGGGGATGGGCACTCTCCCTGTTCCCCGGGCATATCAGGGTGGTACTTATGCCGCATTTAAAACGGAAGCATATCCAAAATTTTTTGGCCGCTCTTGCGTCTACTCTGAATGATCGTTGAAGCGTTTCCTGATCTTGCTGAACTGTGAGTGGATTTTCATAAAAACATCCACAATCTCCGGATCAAAGGTTTTGCCCTTTTCGCCGGTGATTATTTTAACCGCTTCTTCGTGAGACATTCCCCTATGGTAGGGTCTGTCGGACACCAACGCGTCATATACGTCACAAAGCGCGATAAGGCGGGCGGAAAGCGGTATTTTCTCACCGTACAACCCCTCGGGATACCCGCTGCCGTCCCATTTCTCGTGATGCGACATGGCGATCTCCCTGCCCAGGCTCAGAATATCCTTTTTCCCGATAAATCCCTCCAAAGCCTGGCCCACCACAAGAGTGTGTTTCTTGATCCTTTCGTACTCCGCGGGGGTAAGTTTGTCGGGCTTCAGGAGGATGCTGTCCGCCACCCGCACCTTGCCGATATCATGCAGTACCGAGGCAACCGCGATATCCTCAATGTACTTTTCATTCAGGTGGGAATCCCTTTCCTTGAACAACTCATAATACCGGCGGGCCAGGGCGCGGGCATAATGCTCGATCCGCTCCAGGTGCTTGCCTGTGGTATGATCATGAATTTCCACAAGTTTGGCCAGACTGTAAATGGTTTCCTTGGTTTCTATCTTCATCTCCTTTATAATTTTAAAGAGGGTAGAGATATAATACTCCCTGTTTTTTACGGCCCGGATGATTTCGGTGCGGTCGCGTACAATCCCCACCACCAGCGGGGTATCGCGCAGATTGAAGATCATCATTTTTAACTCAAAATGTTTTTTTTCCTGGTTGCTGCCCGTATACTCAAAATAGAAATCACTTAAACGACGTTCTCCGCTGAAAAGTTGTTTTACGGTCTTTGTTATTTTTGGGGAATGAATGACCGTAATAAAATTGTAATCCTTATAGGACTCATACTCCATCCCGAACATTTTACAGAATATGGGATTCACAAAGGTAAAATCAGCCTGGTCGTTTATTTCAAAAATACCGTCAAAACTGGCCTCCACAATCGCGTTCAGCTTCCCATGCTCTGAGCACAGTATTTCGATTGTGGTCAGCATTTCATCTCTTTTCATGTGACTCCCTATACATATTAACGGACAGTTCGGCAAAAAGCAAACCAACAATTTTTAAGTTTTTTAAGGCAAAATCCCCTCTCCGAAAATCACCACTCTTGACTATTTCCCATAACCACCTTATATTTCGAATAATCTTTAATACTGGCACAATAAGGAAAGAACAATGATCGAACTCAATTTTGATAAATTGAACGGTTTACTGCCGGCAATCGCCCAGGATTATGAAACCAATGAGATTTTGATGCAGGCATTTATGAACAAAGAAGCCTGGCGGCTTACCCTGGAAACCGGATTTGCCCACTATTACAGCAGATCGCGCGACACGCTCTGGAAAAAGGGTGAGACCTCCGGAAACCTGCAACTGGTAAAGGAAATCCGCGTGGACTGTGATAATGACTCCGTGGTACTGAAGATTATTCAAAAGGGCGGGATTGCCTGCCATACGGGAAACCGCAGTTGTTTCTACAAGGTGGTAAAAAACGGGGAGCTGGTTGAAGAATCGCTGAAATAAATAATTCGGAGAAAGAGCATGTCGGATACTATATTGAAAATAGGGATTCCCAAAGGGAGCCTGGAAAACGCTACCATAGAACTCTTCGGCAAGGCCGGATGGAGGATCTCGGTCTCTTCGCGGAATTATTTTCCGGGCATAGATGATGCCGAGCTTTCCTGCGCCCTGGTGCGCGCGCAGGAGATGTCCCGTTATGTGGAAAAGGGGACCCTGGACGTGGGCCTGACCGGCATCGACTGGGTCATGGAAAACGAGTCCGATGTAGAGCTGGTAGCCGACCTGGTCTATTCCAAGGTAAGTACCAACAAGGCAAAATGGGTGCTGGCCGTACCCAGTGATTCCGACATCACTTCTATCGAAGACTGTAAGAACAAACGCATTTCCACGGAACTGGTCAATTTTACCCGCAAGTACTTTAAAGAGCGAAACATTCCGGTGGACATTGAGTTTTCCTGGGGTGCCACGGAGGCCAAGGTCGTTGAGGGCCTGGTGGACGGTATTGTCGAGGTTACGGAAACCGGCAGTACCATCCGGGCGCACGGCCTGAAGATCATCCACACCCTGTTGGAAACAAACACCAAACTTATCGCCAATAAAAAAAGCATGCAAAACAGCTGGAAGCGGGCGAAAATACGCCAGATAGCCCTGCTGCTGCAGGGGGCCCTGAATGCCGAAAACATGGTGGGACTAAAAATGAACATTCCCAAAAACCGGTTGGAGGAGATTATGGATATTCTTCCCAGTATCACCGCCCCCACCATCTCCGCCCTGCATGATCCCGAGTGGGTCTCGGCGGAAACCGTGATAAACGAGTCAATTGTCCGGGAGATCATCCCCCGCTTGATCGGGGTCGGCGCGGACGGTATTATCGAATATCCGCTGAATAAGATTGTGTGCAAAAAAGACGCCATAGATTAATTCACAATAGATTGATTCACACATCCCACCGCCGTGCCGCCCGCTGCTCGGTCCGTTTCATTATCCTGGGCCTTTGCGCGGTCTGGCTGTCCGCCGCGACCGTTTCCTGCACCACCACCTCTTCTTTTGACAGCGCCTACGACGATTACCCGGATTTTGCCCGGGTCAGGCTTTTTTTACGCCGGCTCGCTGCCGCCTACCCGGAGCTTGTCACCCTCGAAACCCTGGGACATACGGCCGGGGGCAGAGCCATCACGGCGGTGCATATTGATGCACGGCGACAGCGGAAACCGGACAAACCGCAGCTCCTGTTTACCGCCATTATCCACGGCGATGAATGGGTATCTCTGCCGGCCATGCTGTATACGATTCATGCATTAGTCAGTAGGTATGATCACGACAGGGAAATACACGCAATATTGGACAATACCTCTCTCTGGTTTGTGCCGGTGGTAAATCCCGACGGGTATGAATACAGCCGGCAAAACAACCGGGACTGGCGCAAGAACCGCGCGGTCTACGGGGAAAAGGCAGTGGGCGTAGACATCAACCGCAACTTTGACTACCGGTGGAATGCCCCGGGCGGATTCAGCCGTGATCCGGACTCCCGCTTCTATATGGGCCCCGCACCGTCATCCGAGGCGGAGACCCGGGCGCTGCAAACCCTGGCCCAAAGAATCCGGTTCACGGCGGCAATTGATTTTCACAGCTTCGGCAGGTACATCCTGTACCCATACGGCTACACCCGCAAGAGTACGGTACAGCAGGGTCTTTTTCACCGGGCGGCACAGGATATGGCGGCGGAAATAAAATCCGACGGTGGTGCGGACTACACCCCGCTCCAACTCAGCAGTATCTATCCGGAGGGACTGCCGACCGGTACCCTCATGGACTATCTGTATGGAAGGTACGAAACACTGGCGTTTACCCTTGAGCTTTCACCGAAAAACAAAGAACAAGGCGGGGTAAGTCCGTCTCGTAAAGAGTTACCACGGATCTGCAGCGAGGCACTCAGCGCGGTCCGTTGCCTGTGTAATTTGACTTTCAACCATTTTAAATAACGGGGAACAATGCCCGGCAGACAACGATCTAAACAGGCCGCCCGCACCCCTTTCTGAAATCGGGCTGCGGGCGGCACCCGCTTCTGCCCACGAAACCCTGCCGTACTCCCTTAAAGAGTACAGGCCCGTGGTTTCCCGTGCTATTTTTCCTTTAAAATCTCACCTTCCACTTTTTTTGCTGAACTGCTTACCGCCTGGAATTCATCCTCGGAAAATATCTTATCAATATCGAGGATAATGATGAACTCATCACCGATCTTCCCCATCCCATTGATGAATTCGATATTCACTTTGGTACCCAGATACGGAGAGGGCTCAATCTGCTCCGGTTCCAGGTTGATGACTTCTTTGACCGCATCCGCCACGGCTCCGATTACCTTGACCTCATTGTCTATGACCACCTCCATCACGATGATGCACGTACGCACCGTTTCTTCCGTGTCTCCCATACCGAACTTGTACTTCAAATCAACAACCGGCACGACATTGCCGCGAAGGTTGATGACCCCGCGCATAAAACGCGGGGTTTTCGGCACTTTGGTAATTTTGGTGAGTTCCAACACCTCTTTCACCTTCAGCACATCAAGCGCGTATACCTCTTCCTCAAGGTTGAATGTCAGATACGTGACTATTTTATTTAACACTTCAGTACCCATCTTCTCTCTCCTTTGAATTTAATATTTTTCAAAATCCGCGTCAATCTTGTCGTGTTTATCCTCTTCCATGTTCAATGTAACGCCTTTCACCTTTTCATCTGAGAAAACCGGCTTTTCCGCCCGACCTGCGGGCTGATGTTCGCTCATCTTTGCCTGGTGCTGGTTTTTAATGTGCCCGATCGAGAGATTATGGTGATGGGGAAAGGCCCCTGTATGAGCGGCGGCAAGTTCCAGCTTTTTCTTATTTCCGTTTCCATTGCCGTTCGTCTTAAAAAAGGAGATCACGGCCTGTAACTGTTCGGCCTGGCTGGAAAGTTCCTCCGCCATGGAGGCCATCTCCTCAGATGCCGAAGCATTCTGCTGAATCACCGTGTCCAACTGCATAATCGCCTTGTTAATCTGTTCGGTACCGGATTTCTGTTCCCCACTGGCCGCGCTGATCTCCTGCACAAGCTGTGAAGTTTTCTGAATATCGGGAACAATCCGCACCAAAAGCCCACCGGCGCTTTCCGCTATATCCACACTTGACTTGGACAATTCGCTGATCTCCCCCGCGGCCTTCTGGCTGCGTTCGGCCAGTTTCCGGACCTCCGCCGCCACGACCGCAAAACCCTTGCCGTGTTCACCGGCGCGGGCCGCCTCAATGGCCGCGTTCAAGGCCAGGAGGTTGGTTTGCCCCGCGATCTCTTCAATAATAGATATTTTATCGGCAATTTCCTTCATGGCTTCAACGGTCTTGGACACCGCATCGCCTCCTTTTGCCGCGTCTTCCGCGGCCTTCAGGGCGATCTTTTCCGTTTGCATGGCATTGTCCGCGTTCTGCCTGATGTTGGCACCCATTTCCTCAATCGAAGACGAAACCTCTTCGGCCGAGGCCGCCTGCTCGGTGGCCCCCTGCGACAGCTGTTGTGCCGTGGAGCTCATCTCCTGGCTGCCGGAAGAAACATTGTCCGACGCGCTGATCACATTGGTAACAATAGAGGTCAGGTTGCCGATCATGTTTTTTATGGCGGCGAACACACCGGTATCCGTTTTTCGCTGGTTTTCCAGTTTCATGCTCAAATCACCTTCGGAAACCTGTTTTGCCAGGCGTTCAATATACCAGGGTTCTCCGCCAAGCTGGTTCATCAGGCTTCTGGTAATAAAAATCCCCAGGGTAAGGCCGATAAACAGGGCACACACACTGATGATAATCATCCCCATCAGCGCTGCCTGTTCGTTCTGATCGGCCGCAAGCATTGAACCCTCGGTAAATTTTTCCACATTCGTTAAAAAGCCCTCAATCTCGGTGTCCAACTGGTTGTTCTGCTCATCAATCTTCGCGGCCAGTTTTTCCGCCTCGTCAATCTGGCCTTTGTTGATAAAGCCGAATGCATTGCTCACGTATTCGTCAAAATCAGAATGTTGTTTTTCGATTTTCTTGAGTTGATCAAGCACCTGCTGGTATTCTTCCCTGATGGATTGATCCTTCACTTTATCATAGGTGGCCTGGGCCAGCTCCCGAGCCTTTTTCAGGTTTTCATCCACCATGCCCATATATTTCTTAAAGTTGTCCTCGGCCTTGTTTATCTCCAGACTGTGGTCAGTCTCGGTTGAAGTGACCCCGGCAAAACGAAAGGCCTGCTCCAGGGAGATCGCCTGTTCCAGTTTATAGCTGTCAACCGAGGTAATGTAATTTGTAAGGGGAATATCCTCTTTCGCGATCTGCTGCATCTCATCGCCGATCCCCACCATCATTATTATACCGAATATACTGGCGATGGCCAGCAGGGCGATAATAATGACAATCGTTCCCAGTATTTTTGTGCCTATTTTCATATTTTTTATGCCTGCCATTTATGCTCTCCTTCGAAAAATTATTTTTCATTCGTCACGGACGGAATAAACCGCCGGGCCTACATTTAGTACATTACACCTCCCTTCCAATGTAATTTTGCCCATTTCTTCTAATTTCTCTATTTCCTCCTAGAAGCATATAATCCGGCATGCTGTTTACAATCATGAGAAATGTTAACTTACGGAGAGATTATTATTAAAAAGCCATAGTAAAATATACTATGAATCGAAATTCATAAAATAATTTATGGCAAACTTAATCAGCTCATTACTGCTTTTTAATCCCAGCTTTTTTTTAATATGGGCATAGTGGGTATCGATGGTGTTCGCACTGGTATGGAGTTTTTCGGCAATGGTATTGCGCTTATAACCCTCGGCAATCAATTGAAAAACCTCCAGCTCCCGGTCGCTCAGACTCTGCAGGGGGGTCTGGTTCCCTTTTTTATTATAAAACAATTTTTCCAGGATCGAGTTCCTTATGCCGTCACCCAAATAGATATTCCCGGCCAGTACGCTTCTGATGGCGGTCAACACCTTGTCCGCGGCCTCGGATTTCATTATGTACCCGCGGGCCCCGGCATGGATGGACCGCTCCGCGTACAGCGATTCATCATGCATGGAAATTACCAGGATGAATATCCCGGGATAACGTACTTTAATGCTTTTAATCAGTTCCAGTCCGTTTCCCCGGCTGAGGGAAATATCAACGATCACCAGATCCGGTTTTGCCGCCTCCATTTGCGCTAATGCCCGGTACGCGTCTTCGGCGTCGCCGCAAATGGCTATATCATCCTGTTTGGAAATCAATTTTTGTAAGCCCTCGCGAATTATCGGATGATCATCAACCACAAAAATATTCTTTTTCATTTCGTTCGTTGAGCTTTTCCGTTCCAAAATAACACCTCCCTTCATCTGTGTACACTCCAAACCTAATCAGCTACTATGCATAAAAGCTTCAGCCCTCCCCCATAATTCTGCAAAAATTCAAGTGAAGCGTTTATGGTATTGGCCCGGTACTGCATAATCCGCATACCAAGCCCTTTTTTACGGTATAAGTGCTGCAGGTCTCCCGTACCGTTATCAATAACGGCAAAGACAATACTTTTTTCCTTACGTAAAATCGAAATCTTAATCTCTGTGGCCTTACCGTGTTTTACGGCATTATGGATTGCCTCCTGGATAATCCGGTAAAGCTGGATCGCGGTAATTTTATCCCTGATGACAATGCGTCCCTCGCATATCAGCTCACATTTAATATTGAAAAGATTTTCCATATTTGCAATCAACTCCTTTATGCCGGAGATAAACGATCCGGGGTCAAGTTCAAAGTACAGCAGCCCCCTGGCCAATATCCTGGTTTGTTCAATAGCCCGGTTGATCAAACCGGTGATATGCGCCGCCTCCCGCCATTCCGGCAGCTGTAGTTCCTGCAGCCGGTGCTCCATCACCTTGTTTTTAAAGGCAATTCCGGTTAAGAGCTGCCCCAGGCTGTCGTGCAGGGTCTGGCCCAACCGCTCCTGTTCTTTTCTGCTCAGCCGGAGCATTTCCAGCTCCAGTTCCCGCTGGCCGGTAATGTCCTCCACCCCCGCGATGGCACCTTCGTACTCGCCCCTTCTGTTCATATAGGGTGAAATAATCATTTTGACGTATATTTTGGAGCCGTCCTTTTTACGAAATTTAAATATCTGCTCCTGTTTTACATCCGTCGGAAACTGGGCAAAGACCGTTTCCCACCTCCGCTGCTGCTCTTTCTCCATAAAGGAAACCATGCGCCGCCCGAGGATTTCATCGACACCATAGCCCAGAATGGCGGCCAATCGAGGATTCACATACGTGGTTACCGCGCCTTTATCGATAGCCCAGATCCCTTCATGCAGACTCTCCAACAGACTGTGAAATTTCTCTTCATTCTGCTGCAAGCGCGTGATAAAGCCCTGCTGTTCCTGCTCCAGATCAAGTTTATTGAAAGCAAAGGCCAGGTCGGACGCCAGGCGTTTTAACAACTCTCTCTCCTCACCCTCGATGATACTCTTACCGTTCACGGTTATTTTAAGCACACCGTACACCATACGCCGAAACTGCAGGCGGATACTCATACTCCATGTTCCGTGATAGGTATTCTGTAAAAAACAACTCCCGCATTGGATCGAGGGCTTTTGTACCAAAAGCACATCCGGATTTTTCAGGGTCTTCCGATAACAGGCAGGCAGAGTATTCTTCTTAATCATCCGCTCTCTCTTGGCCTTCAATTTTTCCGTACCGGCCGAGATACTGGTACGAATATTCCTGTTGCCGTCAAGCAGCACGATATTCACATAATCATAGCCCCTGATCTTCACCAGATCCCTGCAGCAGGCTTTCATCAGCTGTTCCTTGTTTTTTTTCAACGCAATCAGGTGATTAATGCGGCGGATGGCACAAAGAAAATTGTTTATGCGGACAAGCTTTTTTTCAATTGTATTTTTAAGGATGCTGTTTTCGATCACATAACGTAACTCCCCGTCCTCGAAGGGTTTGGTGAGATAAACCGACGAATCTGAATTTACCACCGTATCCCTCCTGCGTTTTTCATCTTTGTCTACCAGATAGACAACCGGAACTGCCGGTTTGCCTTTTTTAACGCTCGTATTGAAAATGGTTTTTATTTTATTCTTCAGCTTTTTATTGATTAATATCAAATCGGGTAATTTGTCATTCCGTATTTTAAGGATTTTCAGGGGATTGCCGTCGCCCAAAATTACGCGGGGAACCGAATAGCCGAAGCTTTCCATCTTCTTTTTCAGTTCAAGCGCGGCCTTTTTATCATCTTCTATAATCAACAGTTTTGAATTGTCATGCATATATTATCCGGCATCAATAATTCCTCTATATATATAAATTTAGATAATACTGCATGAGATTGCAAATACTTTTAACGGATTTACTCTACATACGCGGTCAGTTCATTAATGTTTACCAGTTCAAGAAAGTGCTCGCGGATCTCCTGCCCGGTGGGGGTTTTTACGTTAATTCTAAAAACGCGATACACAATCATTCTTACGGTCGGCAGGGGAAGCGGAAGCGGAAAACCGTTCAGGTCTACCAGTTGGTTTATGGTCAGGCTGTGTTCGATTTCCTGGACGTCACCGTCGGGAAAGACAATGTAATTGGATTTCATGAACATGGAACAGCACCCCCCGCAAGGTACTATATCATTTTCGGCTGATAAATCGCAAGACCGCAACGAACCGGGAAATCCGCAGCCACGCAGGCTACCGGGAGAGTGCTTTTTTAATGAGATCAGGCCGGTAGTATTTTGTTCGGTATTTATCAACCGCAAAGACTTTGTTACCTACCCGCACATTCAAATAGGGGATTTTGACGGAAGATGCCATATAATATCCTTCCGGGGTCAGAACCGCCCAGGAGTCATCCATAAAACCGTAAAACGTCAGCACCTCTTTCTCCGGCAGAATGTCCCACAGTTTAAGGGTGTGGTCCGCACCGGCGGAGAGAACCGACTTCCCGTCGGGAGAAAATGCAACATGGGTAATATAGTCACTGTGCCCCGTAATGGTTTTAAGCTTACCGGCCGTGGTCAGGTCCCAAACCGTAATAGTACGATCCGTACAGGAAACCATATAACGGTCGTCCGCAGAAAGATCGACCGAGTTTATTATTCCCCGGTAGGGGTAAAACCCCCCGATTTCCCCGCCGCTTTGCAGGTTCCAAACCCTTATACTTCCATCATAACTCGAAGAAAGCAGATGCCTGCCGTCCGCGAAAAACTTTACCGACGAAACCAGGTCCCTGTGCCCCTGCAGGGTTTGCAGGAGTTTTCCGTCCGGTAAAGACCAGAGCCTGACGGTCTTGTCCCAGCTTCCCGAAACCGCGAGCCTGCCGTCCGCGGAAATGTCCACACAAATCACCGGGTCCGTATGGCCCTCCATGGAAGCAACCAGCTTCCCCGTGCGCAGGTCCCACAGCCTAAGGCTTTTGTCCCAGCCGCCGGAAAGGGCAAAGCGGCCGTCGGGGGAAAACCTGACACATGAAACCACGTTTTCATGTCCGCGGAAGGTATGCAGCACCTTGCCGGTGGCAAGCTCCCACAGTTTTACCGTCTTGTCGTAACTCCCCGACAGGGCATACTTTCCGTCAGGCGATATAGCAACGGCGGTCACATACGCGGAATGACCGCGAAAGGTACGCAGGAGCTCACCGCTTTTGCGGTCCCACAGTCTCAGTGTATTATCTTTACCCGCGGAGAGCAGATAGCGGCCGTCGGGGGAAAATACCGCGTCGGTAACCGTGTCGGTATGGCCGGAGAAGATTTTCAATGCCTTTTCTTCGGTCAGACGCCATACCTTGATGCCCGTATCCGCACTTGCCGAATAGACCCGCTTTCCGGACGGACCGAAGATGACGGCGGTCACGGTATTGGTATGTCCCTGGTACGTGCGCAGCTCTCTTCCCGTGGCGGCCTCCCAGAGTTTCACCGTGTGATCTCCCCCGCCGGACAGGATCATTGTGCCGTCCGGGGAAAAGGCAACGGAGGAAACGTAATAGGTATGTCCATGCATCGTCCGCACCAATGCAGCGGTGGCGATATTCCACAATTTTATGGTATTGTCCCAACTACCGGAAAGCGCGTACTTCCCGTCGGGAGAAAAGGTCACCGCGTTCACCCAGTCCAAATGCCCCCGAAACTGTTTCAGTTCTTTACCGGCGGCTATATCCCACAGGCGAACGGTTTTGTCCAGGCTTCCCGAAAGCAGGTACTTCCCGTCCGGGGAGACAGCGAGTGAGCTGACGTACCCCGTATGCCCGGTGAATGTCGTGATGACCTTTCCCGTCTTCACGTCCCACAGTTTCAGAGTATTGTCATAACTGCCGGAAAGCAGACGTTCTCCGCCGGGCAAAAAGGCCGCACAGGAAATCACATTCGTATGACCGTCCAACTCTTGCAGTATTTTTCCATTGCGGGCATCCAGAAGCCTGGGCGATGTACTGTCGCCGCCGACCAGCAGTTTGGTCCCGTCCGGCGAAACCGCCAGGGCGCGAATGTAATCCCAGCCGAGCTTTATATTCCGCAGCAGTGTACCCGCCGTCGTGTCCCACACCCGGACTACCCCGCCCACACCGGCCGCATATAGTTTTTGGCCGTCCGGCGAACAGGCCAGTACCTTTACCTCATTTGAATACCCCCTGAAACTTCTTACCGGTTTGTGCGTGTGCGTATCCCAAAGTATGGCGCGAAGGTCCTGTGCCGCGGAAAGGATAAAACGACCGTCGGGCGAAAAGGCCACGGAAGTGATCTTGCCGTCATGTCCCTGCAGGGTGGCAAGCACTTTTCCACTTGCGGTATCCCAGAGCTTTACTTTTTTATCCCAGTCTCCGGAGACTATATACCTGCCGTCCGCCGAAAAGGCGGCGCAGGAAATAACATTCAGATGCCCGTGATAACTCCTTATCATTTTTCCGCTGTTGACATCCCAAAGCCTGATCACCTCATCCCACCCCGCGGAAAGGGCGCAGCGGCCGTCGGGGGAAAAGGCCACCGTATTCACCGTATAGTCGTGCCCCCGGAACACCCGCACCTGCTCCCCGCTTTGCAGGTTCCACAGCCGGACGGTGTTGTCCCAACCGCCGGAAAGCGCATACCTGCCGTCGGGAGAAACGGCTACACAGGTTACATCCCCCTTGTGCCCCTTGAATATCTTAAGCTGCGTACCCGAGGCCGTGTCCCACAGCCTGACCGTATCATCACCACCACCCGAAACCGCGTACCGCCCGTCAGGTGAGAAGGCAACCGCCTGCACCAAATCCCCATGCCCGGCAAACGTACGCAGCTCAAGACCAGTGTTGATGTCCCACAGCTTCAGGGTATTGTCCCAACTGCCGGAAAGCGCGTACCGGCCGTCCGCGGAATAGGCCGTGGATCGGACCATCTCCCTGTGCCCGCGGAGCGTCCTGATCTCCCGTCCCGAGGCCGTATCCCACAGTTTCAGGGTTTTGTCGCGGCTTCCCGTCAGCACATATTTCCCGTCCGGCGAAAATACGGCCGAAAAGATAAAATCGGAATGCCCGAGCTGCACAAACACTTCAGGCGTCTGCCCGGCAAAAAGAAACGCGGGGAGTAAAATAATGAATAGAATAATGATCTTCGCCTTTTTCATAACCAAGCTTTCACCCTATTATTGTAGCGCAAATATACGTAAAATGTGAATAATCCTGTTGTATTATTATTCATAAAACTGGGTTATCGGTATTGAAAATTGGATCGACGAATCAGATAAAATCAGAAAAGCCTATTATACAAATGACTTTGTTGCCGGATTAGGACAGGCGGAAAACACGGAGATACCGTGATAATGTACATAGATATTTCATTTACAGCCTGCAGTTTTTGATTTCCGTCTCAATAATGGCCGTGGCACCGATCTTTTCCAGCCGGTCCAGAACCGAGACCATGTTCTTCTTTTCCACCATCACCTTGACAGCGTACCAGTTCTCCTCTTCCAGCCTGGATAGGGTGGGGCTTTCGTATCCGGGGGTAATCTGTTCCGCCTCTTTCAGTCTGTCCCCGGAAATATTGTATTCTAAAAGACTGTACCGTTGCGCGATCAGTATGCCCTCCAACCGCCGTTTGATCTGCTGCACCAGAGGGGCATTCACTATCTGCGGCCGGGAGATGAGAACCGTCTGATAACTGCCGATGGTGTCGATCACCTTCAGATGGTTGGCTTTCAGACTGTCGCCGGTTTCCACAATGTCCACGATGGCGTCGGCCATATCCAGGGATATCATGATTTCAACGCTGCCGTTCATCTCGATGCATTTGACATCGATCCCCTTGTCCGCGAAGAACTTCCGGGTGATATGCGGAAAGCTGGTGGCTATGTTTTTGTTTTTAAAAGGGGTCAGGTCCCCTTCCTTGAAATTTTCGTGGGCAGCCACGCAGAGACGGCAGTTACCGAATCCCAGATTCAGCACCTCTTTGATTTCAGCTCCCCGTTCCAGAACCAGATCCTGCCCGGTAATGCCCATATCCACCGCTCCTGAATCCACCAGAACCGGAATATCGTCGGCCCGCAGGAACACAAAAATAATATCGGCTGTCGTACAGGAGGCATAAAGCGCCCGATCCCGCAGGCGAAAGCGGTAACCCGCTTTCTGCATCAGACCGACGGCCGGCTGCCGGAGACGGCCTTTGTTCGGCAAAGCTATTTTCAGTTTCTTTTCAGGCAAATTCATCATTCAATCCTGCTTATTCCGGTTCTTTTTCTCTTCGATACCGCTGCTCCCGAACCGCCGGGCCAGTTCCTTTTCTATCTCATTCAAGGAGATATCCTTGTGTCCGCACAGTACGAATGTATGAAACAGCAGATCACAGATTTCGTATACCAGATGGTCCCTGTCATCTTCCAGAGCCGCTTCGCAGACCTCCGCAGCTTCTTCGGTTATTTTACTGTTGATCTTTCCCGTTCCCTTGTGCATCAACCGTGAAACATAGGATGTCCCGGGATCTCCCGCGGTTTTCCTTTGGAGAATGGTTTCGAATAGAGTAGCAAATACGGCTTTTTCCGGCATGATTGCAGAATCCCTGATTTATCGTAAATATATTACCGGAAATAATAAAGTCTTGAGCGGTAAATGTCAATGTAATAATTCCCTCAAACTATTCCAAAGCATAGAGGTACCCGTCTGCACTGCCGATGTAAAGCACCCCGTCCCGTACCAAAGGGCTTGAATATACGGCCCCCCCGGTGGTGTAACTCCACAATTCCCCGCCCGTGTCCGCGTCCAGGGCATACACATTGCCCGACTGACCGCCGCCCACATACACGGTATCCTTCACGTAAAAGGCCGAAGACCACACCCAGCCCCCCGGCATAAACTCCCAGGCCACGCTGCCGTCCTTACGGTCCAAAGCGTATAACCGGTGAAACCCCTCCCCGCTGTACCCGGAGACACCGATGTAAAGCAACCCGTTATCTCCCAGCGCGGGAAACCCCGATACCCAGGTGACACTGTCTGCGGGAGTAAGCGTATTCTTCCAGACGAGCTCTCCGGAACCGCCGTCTACCGCGTAGCAGGCATGGTCTTTACAGGCAAAATACACAATACCGTTTTCATCTACGGCCGCGCCGTAGTTTATCGGCCTTTCCGTGGCAAGCTCCCAGCAAAGCGAGCCGTTGTGTTTATCAAGGGCGTACATTTTATTGTAATCACTGCCGAACAGGACCAGATCTCCCGCTATGACGGGCGAAGAGCGAACAAAGTTCACCTCGGGCGGTGAAAAACTCCACTTCTCGTTTCCTGAAAACGCGTCCACCGCAAAAAAGCAATATACCGGGTTACGCGCGCCGATATACACCACCCCGTTTTCCACCACGGGCGAGGAGGTAAAATCATCCCCCGGGTAAAACTTGATTCTCCTGCCCGCGTCTCCCGATTCCTTTAACAGATCGAACCTCCATTTCAGCTCACCGCTTTTCGCGTTCAGGGCGTAGAGATACCCGTCATAACTGTCGAAAAACACCATGCCGTAGGCCGCGGCCGCGGACGAGCGAACATTTCCCCCGGTTTTAAAACGCCACTTTTCCCGGCCGGACCGCGCCTCAAGCGCATAAAAACTCATATCATTACTGCCGAAATATACCACACCGTCCGTCAGCACCGGGGATGACCATACCGCACTCCCGGTCTGAAACTTCCATTTTACCCCATGGAACTCACGCACCCCCACGGTGTCCTCCCTGCCCTGCCGCGTGAGCTCCCCCCGGAATACGACAGCGGGTTTGGCATCCCGGTATGAATTACCACAGGATAAAAACAACGGAATACAGACGGTTAACCCTAAAAAAATTATTTTTTTCATCTTACTATTCCTCCTGTATGTTTATACAAACCCCGGGCCTCGGCTGTGACCGCTTTCGAGAAATAAATGGATTATTTGTGTTTTGCGTAGTAACTTTTTATTACTGTAATGGATTGGGAGGAAACGATATGGGGAAAAAATATTTTATTGCCGGTATTCTGTGTTTATTCACCCTGGCCGGCTTAAGGGCGGAAAAGAGCGCGTCCTTTTCCTTTGACGAACTTAAGAACGCACCGAAGATCACGTTGGGGGAACCGTTATATTTTCAATCCAACGACGGGGTGAAACTCGCCTATTACACCCAATCGCCGAAGTCCGGGCCCATCGCGGTACTGGTGTTTGTTCACGGCGGCGGTGCCCACAGCACGGCCGGCTATCAATACCTGGCCCACGGTCTCAGCGCAAACCATAATGTGCTTGTCTACCTGCTTGATCTCCGCGGGCACGGCCGCTCCGGCGGTCCCAGGGGCGATACTCCCACCGTGGAACAGGTGTGGACCGACCTCAAACTGTTTATCGATTTTGTTAAGGCAAAGCACCGCGGCATACCCCTGTATCTGGGCGGTCATTCATCGGGCGGCGGCCTGGTATTGAACTACCTGTCGTGGCCGAAAAAGACCGCGGTTGACGGGTATATTTTTATCTCACCCCACTTCGGGTATAAATCCGGGACGGAACGCACGGACATCAAATATCCTTTCGCCCGGGTCGATACGCGTGTGTTTGTAGAGAACGCTATGTCGCACGGGAAAAAATACGGCCACAAACCCGCCGTCTTTTTCAATTACCCGGAAGAAAGCCTGAAAAACGATCCCCTGCTGCTGCGCTTTATAACCTGCAATATGTCCAATGCCCTTACCCCGCAGAGTCCGAAATTACAGTTTTCCACCATAAATAAACACTTCGCCCTGTTTGTGGGCGAAATGGACGAGCTTTTTATACCGCAAAAGGTGGTTTCATATGCCGAACTGGCGGACAAAAAGCTGCGGCAAAAATCGATCGCCGAGGTGGTAAAAGGCGCCAAACACCTTTCCATCCTGCTTAAAGCCGATGAGTTGATCTATCGGGCAATCCAAAACTGGCGGTGAATCCGCATTCAAAGCAGCAACACGCCGGGCCTCTGACACAAGGCCCGGATTCCGAAGACCGCCTGCTGCTACTCAAGGGCATAGAGAAAGCCGTCGGCACTGCCGATATAAAGCACCCCGTCAGCCACAACCGGGCTGCCGTACAGGGCACCGCCGACCTTCATACTCCAAAACTCTTTACCCGTGGCGGCGTTCAGGGCAAACACCTTGTTTGTCTGTCCTCCCGCCAGGTACACCGTCCCCTTTGCGGATAAGGGGGATGCCCAGACCCAGCCGCCGGCGTCAAACTCCCAGGCCGTCTTGCCGGTCTGCCTTTTTAAGGCGATCAGCTTATGATAATCAGAGGATCCCACGTACAAGAGACCGCCATCACCAAGTGCCGGGAATCCCGTCAGCCAGGTGGCGTTTTCAGGCGCCAGCAGGCTTTTCCAGATGATTGCCCCCGACGCCCCGTTGACCGCGTAACAGTTGCGGTCTTTGCAGGCGAAGTATACCGTCCCCCCCCCGCTGACCGCGGGGCCGTAATTGATATTCCCGTCGGTTTTTACCGTCCATTTTAAAACTCCGCTTGTTTTATCCAGGGCATAAAACTCGTTGTATTCACTTCCGATATAAACGGTATCACCCCATAACGCGGGTGAAGAGCGCACCAGGTTCACCTCATCAGGAGCAAAATCCCATTTTTTCCCTCCTGAAAACGCATCCACCGCAAAAAGGCAGTGTGAGGGATTCCGCGCGCCGATATACACAATACCGTTGTCTACCAGCGGAGAGGAGGTGTAATCATCCCATTGGAAGTAGGAAACCGTATGGTTTTCCTGTCCGGAATCTTTCAGCAGATCGAACCTCCACACCTGTTTTCCGTCATCCGCGTCAAGGGCATAGAGATACCCGTCATAACTGTCGAAATACACCATGCCATAAGCCGCAGCGGCGGAGCCGCGGATCATGCCGTCGGTTTTAAAACGCCACAGTTCCTTTCCACTCCCTGCATCAACGGCGTAAAAGCTGTTATCATTACTGCCGAAGAAAAGCACCCCGTCTGCCAAAACAGGGGTGGACCAGATTTCTCCGTCTGTGCGGAACTTCCATTTTACGGCGGGAAGTTTATCGGGCCCCGTTTCCTCCGTCCTACCCTGCCGCTGGGGATTTCCCCTGAACAGGACCGCCGGTCCGTATTCTTCCAAATTCGGCCCACAGGCGGCGAGCATAAAAAGAGGGATGATGCATAAACCAAACAACTGTTTTTTCATGATTTTCTCCTTAATTTACGTGGTGACCGTCGTCAAGATTGAAGATATCGGAAAACTCACGGCTTTTGATGGTATCCGAAAGCCATTTTTTTATGTCCGGTCCCTGCCAGAAAGGTTGTGATTGGAACAGGTTGTTAAAACGGTAGAAATAACGGTTCATGAATTTCGATACCCTGCCGGAAATTACCTCCTTTACCAGCCTGGAATAGCCCATGCCCGCGTATACCAGATGCTTTGGGTCCCTGTATCCCTGCTCAACAAGACCGGAAATCTTTAAGCGGCATTTGCATTTTGCCTTTTTATTCACCAGGCTGCAGGTCTGTCCCATAAACCTTTTCAGCTTTGAGCGTGAACGGGAAAGGATTTTTCTGAAATTCGCGCTGGTCATATGCAGTAACTCCGCCCCCATGTTGGAGTTGATGTTAAAAATGACCCCCAGTATGATCACCACCCGCTGTGTTCTGTTCAGACAGATCAGCGTCGCCATCACACAGTTTATCATGGTATCATGGATCAGGGCCTTGATTTCCGGGGTATCGTCCGGCTGCCGGTCGGGAATATACTCCATCCTTTGGTAGTAATTTTCAAAATTTATATCACTGTATTCCAATCCCCTTTTTTTCATATTGATGACGTGGTTCACCACTATCCGGTACAACCAGGTTTTGAATCCCGCCCTGGTCTCATCATATTGCTGCAGGCGCGTGATGATCTTAATCAGTATCTCCTGGGTGATATCTTCCGCGTCTTCCGGTGTAATCACCATCCTGACGGCCAGGTTGTAGATCCAGTCACGGTAACGGGAAATCAGCTGAATCAGCGCCTCTTTACTTCCTTCCAGCGCCCGGGCAACCAGCTCCCTGTCGGAAACCGATTTGTATACATTTTTTTGCCGTACAATGCCGCGAGTAAGCATCTTCTCTCCTTTATTGCGGTAACAATTAATTATACATGAGGAACAAGCCCCCTGTGACAGATTATCCGGAACTATTTTTTCTTTTTTTCCGCGGGATAACTGTTGAACAGATCCAGCAATTCGTAGCGGGAGTGGGTATTTGTTTTTTTAAATATATTCAGCACATGGTTTTTGGCCGTTCCTTCCGAGATAAAGAGCTTGGCGGCGATGGCTTTGGATGATTTTCCTTTTACCAGTAAAAAGAGGACCTCCTCCTCCCTTTTGCTGAGCTCATAGAATCCGGCAAACGTCCGTTCTTTTTTGGGTCCCGTAAAATAGCTGGTTTTTTTCAAACCCACGGCGGTCCGGTTATCGGTAAAATATACCCTGAACTCCTGGTCCGCCAAAGTCAGGGTATCGTCATGTCTTATAAATTCGC
>Ga0315536_1000492_pt1 | contig 19640 bp, 18 predicted proteins | sample SalMarSW160230MG_FD_203093 | JGI IMG/M metagenome (GOLD analysis project Ga0315536, IMG submission 203093) | Salt marsh sediment microbial communities from the Plum Island Ecosystem LTER, Massachusetts, United States - Salt Marsh Sediment SW1602-30 ...
AAAGGGTAAACACCCAGCTCGCCCCGACGATGACTCCCGCTGGAATGATAGCCCACAACCAAGGGCTCATCCCTAATTGCGTCCGGTACGGATCGACACCCTGCGGCAGCCGGTAATCGTTCCAGCGGGCACTGACCAGGCGTTTAAAGCAGATGCGTGTGTTCTCGCCTCCGGACTATCCCGTTTATAAAAACCACTGATGGGCTTGGCCGTCTTCCTTTGCGAGAATCCTGTCTATCGGTTTCCTCTCCGCCCTGTTACGGCCGTAGAATCAGCATCATGAAGAGTATGCTGGCAATAACCGTTCCGATAAAAATAATCGCGGGAGACGGATTATTCTCTTCGACGGATTCCCTGCGGATGTCGGTGAGCGAATGGAAACCGAGCAGCTTCAGGAGAGTCCAGACCATTACTCCGGAGACAAGCGCGACCAGCGGCCCCCAGAAGGCAACCATGCTAAGGTACTTCGGCAGCAACCCGACAAAGGCCTGCCAGCTGGCCGGCGCCGCAACGTACGAAACGGCCTGCCCAAGCACAATCAGTCCGAGAAGAAGCGCGAGCACAGCCCAATAACCTTTCGAAAGCCACTGCTTCATGAGACCTCCTTTGAAAGATGAAGCCCTCTCCTCTGTCCTCCCCCGTTTGGCGAAATCTGCCAAACGGGGGAGGAGGAAGGAGGGGGTTAAGCCGGTTTAATGTCTTCTTCTTTTAGCTGATACCCGATCCAGGCGCAATCTTCGCCGCCGCCGCCCTCATAATCCTCCAAAACCAGGGCGCGGCCGCCGTCGCCGCTGGCATGAATAAAACGGCCGATGCCGCCGCTGCGAGCGTGAAGGGTGGCGCCCTCGACCGAGAAAATCTGGAATTTGCCGATGTCGTCGATCTTCCATGACGCCGGCGGATAGGCGAAATACACCGCCGCCGTCTGGTCGCTCTGGGCGAATTTCTTCGCGTGCGGCGCGAAATCGCGCGCGATCTCCACATCCGAAAGCGGATCGTTCGTATCCAACAGGTAGAACCGGTTCAGCCAGTTCAGGAGCAGCATCTCGCCGTCCAACCAGAAGCCGGCGAATTGGTTGCCGGTCGGCACCCACGGACTTTGCGCAGAACGGGTCTGCTGCCATAGCTCGTTGTAAAGAATCCGGCCAAGGACATGGACGGTCAACTCGCCCTTGACCGGGTGCGGGACCTTAATGCGCTGGCCGACCTTTATCCCGGTGAGTTTTTGTAAGACAGGTTCCATGGATTTCCCTCCCTTGTGATCGGACGAGGAGACCAACCGCTGGACGTCGGTATCGTTGGGCGAGAGAATCCTCGGCTCCGCTTGTTGCGGCGATGCTTTGCGATTGGGGGTAATCGGGGAAACAGGCGTATAACCCTGGGTGGTTTGCCGGCGCGGTTCCGGAGTAAAGAGCACCACCAGACCGATGACGAAAAAAATGACCGCGATAAAAAAGAGACACACAGACATGCCGCCTCCTTACCAGGACCCGCTGTCGGATCCACCGCTGTCGCCCCAACTGCCGCTGTCGGAGCCTCCGGAATCCCATGATCCGCTGTCGGAGCCGCCCCAATCCCACGAACCGCTGTCGGAACCTCCGGAATCCCATGAGCCGCTGTCGGAGCCTCCGGAATCCCACCAAGAGTCGCTGCCGCTGTCCCCCGAGTCATTGAACCATCCGCCGCCTGTATCACCACTGCTCCACCAGGAACCGCCGCCACTTCCGCCGCCGGAGGAGCCTCCGGAGATGTCCCCTGTGGCAGCGCAGATGGCCGAAATGATGCAAAAGAAAATTGCGACAGCGAAGAAAGGCGCAGCCCGTCCAAGGCGATGCATTTCCAACCTCCTGCCCCGCCGGAACATGCGGAGCGGCAAGTTATTTTACAACAACGTCACCGGATCCACATCCGCCTGTGCCCCTTCCGGCAGGGGAAGCTCGATCAGCGCGCCCGGGGACGGCCCGCGCAGGACAATCTGCCACCGGAAGCGGCCGCCGATTTTTTCGAAGAAGCATGGGACCGGTCCGGTCAGCGAGGTTTCGACGAGTCCCTGTTCCACGATCCGCGCGCGGAGGGTTCCCGCCATCGCTTCGGCGCGCTCCCGGGCGACGGATTCATTCGTATGGACGAAAAGCAAACGGGCCAGGTTCTGGAAAGGCGGGTAGCCGAGCGCCCGGCGGTGGCCCGTTTCCATTCGCGCAAAGGCGGGGAAATCGTGCGCCGCGGCGCACGTCAACGCATAATGGTCCGGAAGATACGTTTGCAGGACGACTTTTCCGGGCTGCGCCGCGCGTCCGGCGCGCCCCGCCACCTGCCCGAGTACCTGGAAGATCCGCTCCGGCGAGCGGTAATCCGGCAGGAGCAGGCCGAGCTCGGCCAGGATAATCCCAACCAGCGTAACATGCGGCAGGTCCAATCCCTTGGCGATCATTTGGGTCCCGATCAGAACATCCGCACGGTGCGAAGCAAAATGCTCGAGGAGGATATCATGCTCACCCGCCTCCTCCACCGCATCCCGGTCCCAGCGCAGGGTACGCGCACCGGGAAAGAGACGCTGCACCTCAGCCTCGACCTGGCGCGTGCCTGTTCCCAGCGGACGGATCGCGGTACTCGCACAGTTCGGACATCGGACGGGGATCCCGCGCCGGTAACTGCAGTGATGGCACAGGAGGATCTCGCCATGGCTCGTGAGCGGGAGGGAACAACGCGGGCACGCCACCGGTTTGCCGCAGGAGCGGCACACAACGGCCGAAGCCATGCCGCGACGGTTTAGGAATAGGATGGCCTGTTCCTTGCGTTCCAGGCAGTCCTTAAGCGCGGCGTGGAGCGACCGGCTGAACATCGATCGATTCCCTGCGCGCAGTTCCTGGCGCATATCGACGATTTCCACCGGGGGCAGTTGCGGCGGCCGGCCGTCCGGCATCGCCGCCGCAACCCTGCGGGTCAGCCTGGCCAGTGTGATCTTTCCGTTTTCCGCAAGGTGATACGTGACAAGATCCGGCGTGGCCGATCCGAGGATGCAAACCGCCTTAAGCGTGCGCGCATATTCCCAAGCCGTCTCGCGCGCATGGTAAAAGGGGGCGGAGCCGGCTTTATAGGAAGCATCGTGTTCCTCGTCCAGAACGATCAATCCAACGTCCGGCAGCGGTGAAAACAGCGCGCTGCGCGGTCCAAGCACCACATCCAGATTCCCGGCGCGGGCCCGCCGCCAGACATCGTAGCGCTCGCCTTGTGAGAGCCTGCTGTGCACCAGCCCGAGCCGGCCCGGGAAGCGCGACCCGAAACGCTGGACCATCTGCGGGGTAAGGGCGATCTCCGGGACCAGCACGATCGCCTGACGGCCGCGCGCCGCCGTTTCGGCCGCCGCCCGCAAGTACACCTCGGTTTTTCCCGATCCGGTGATCCCGAATAAGAGGAATCGCTCGGCGCGCCGCGGTTCAAGCGCCGAGACCATCATGCGCAACACGGCATTCTGCTCGCCGGTCAGGAGCGGCGGTTCGGCGGCGGAAAAACTCCTGCCCGAAAGCGGATCGCGCATGGTCTCTTCGTACACAAGATCCAACCATCCCGCCTCCGCCAGCCATTTCACGTCCCCGAGCTTGGCATTCGACGACGCATAGACCCATTCCACCGCGAGCGGCTTCCCTTCGTCGAGGAGCGCTTCCAGGATACGCGCGCGACGCTGCGCCGCGGGCCTGCGGGCGGAGGAAATGCCCTCCGATTGAAGCGAAGCGATGACCGCTTCCGCCTCGCGGCGGGAAACGGCCAGCTGGACCATCCGGATTTTCTTCGGCCGGACGGAAGGCGGCGGCAGGACGCTGCACCGGCGGACGACTCCCGAACGCACCAGGCGACCGGCTTCGCGTTCCCATTCCACAGGGCCAAACGCCGTCCGGAGCTGGCCGGTCCGTAGTACTCCGCGTTCGCGCAGGAGCTTAATCAGCCGCTGTTGAACCGGTTTCTCCGGACGGTAGCTTTCATCCGCGAGTTCGTACAACCCTTCGGCGTGCCGGGCCAGACCCGGCGGGAGCATTGCCGAAAGGCAGGAATCCAGAGTCGCCCTGTAATAGTTGGCCATCCATTTTGCCAAATGTAATTGGAAGGACGTGAGCACGGGCAGCGGATCGAGAATCTCTTCGACCGCGCGGGTTACCGGGACTTCCGGACGCAAAATAGAGCCCATTACAACGCCCTGAACTTTTTGCGAACCGAAAGGGACGACCACCAGATTCCCCTGAACCACATTCTCCATTCCGTCGGGCAGATGGTAATGGAAGATCGATTTGGCGGAAGGAGCCAGTGGAGCAATTTCGAGGAAGGTTGTCATGCGGCGCCATGACGCCAGATGGCCGCCGCGCCGTACCCAACGACGGAGGATCTGTCTCCGGTCACATCGCCGGAATTGGCGTAGGCCACCGGAGTGACGAGGTTTGCGCCGAGCTCCTTGGCGGCCCAGAGGACAGCCGCGATAGCCGCGCGCCCGCAGGCAAAGGCGGCGTTCTCATCCTCAGCGTGGATAACCGCCAGGGGATCGAAAGCGGCGATCCGCCGCATCATTTCCGAATCCAATCCGCGTGCGGTCGCATCCGGATTAAAGTGCGAGAGGTCGCTGCTTCCGACCAGCAACGCCTTCCTTCCGGCCAGCACTTCGGCCAGCGCCGATCCGAGCATCTGCGCGGTGGATTCCTGCTGATCGAGGATCATCACCGGCAGTAAACGGAATTCGCCGAGCACGCGCTGGAGGAACGGCAGCTCGATCTCCAGCGAATGCTCGCGGTCGTTGCGGAGTGGAAACAGGAGCGGGCCGGACCGTTTTTCCAGCGCGGCGTTGAGCGCCCGGACCGCCTGGGTGTCCACCGGGATCGTTCCCAGCGGGGTTTGATAAGCATCGTGGCCGCTGGTTGCAAGCCGATCCGGAGCGAGCGTATGCATGGGGGAAACAACCGCAACGATCTCCGGAACCAACCCGCGCATCAACCGGAAGGCCTTGGCGGCGACCGCACCTGAATAGCGGTGCCCCGCGTGCGGGACGATCACCCCCATGAGTTCGCCGGAAGGCACCGCAGGCTCGGCGGCATTTAGAAAACCATCCAATTGTTCGGCCAGCGCATCGGGATTTGCGGAGTACCAAGTGCCACTGATGGGAGAGGGTCTGATATCCACGGGGAATACCTTCCGATAACCGCCCGGAGAACCGGAGTTGCGTCAGAACGGGAGCTCGATTTTGTTGAAAAGAAACAGGACGGCGAAACTGAGGATACAGACGTCCATAAAAAGGAAGATTGAAAGGATCAATCGCTGCTGGGGCGCAAGCGATCCCACAACACCCTGCAACCGGACTTGGATCGGAACGGATTCTATCGGCGGAGTCTCTTCCGAATATCCCTCATGAGAAAAACCATCCATGCCGGAACCTCCTCCTAAGCTCTTGTATTGTACTCAAGAGACGAATATGACACAAATTATCCGAATACTTGCCTGGAATTTGACTTCGCATATCCTTCTATGCTAGTATGATAAAAGTCTTGAAATGATGCGGTTTTCCCAAGTGCATACTCCATACCGCCCACTTCGACTGAACGTTGGTTTCCTCCTCAGCCAAACGGCAGGGTACGGCCGGCAATTCGACTTCCGCGAAGATAAAATAAATTTAGGGGGAGATCTGCAGGTTGAAACATTCTCCGGCCGCGTTGTTCTCGGCCGCACGCCGCAGGGGATCGTTGCCCGGGGCGATTTCAGCGCGCTGATTCCCGCCGAATGCGCCCGTTGCTTGAAACCATTTGCCGCACCGGTCTCCCTCCATCTCGAAGACCTCTTCGTTTACCCGCCGCAAAATGCAACCGATCCGCTTTTAGCCGTGGGGGAGGACGCGCACTTGAACCTTGAGCCGCTCCTGCGCGAATACATCCTGATCCACCAGCCCACCCGGCCGTTGTGCCGTGAGGACTGCAAGGGATTGTGCACGGTATGCGGCGTGGATCTCAATGAAGAAGCGGGGCATCATCATGAAGAAGAACCGGCGGCCGTATTCCCCGGATGGATTCTGCTTAAGACGGAATCAAAAAAGGAAGAAACCCCGGTTAAGCCAGCTGTGAAGAAAATGGCAGTCAAGGCGCCGCATGCGAAATCCGCAAAAGCCCCTTTGGTGAAAAAGAAAACGCCAAAGAAAAAAGCCGCGGCCAAGGCGCAGCGCCCGCAAACCAAGGGAGGGAAGAAGACCACCGCCGTAAAAAAGAAGGCAACCGGCGGGAAGAAAAAGAAAACCCAAAAGCCATAGGCAGAAACGCAAACCGTACCAAACCCCCGGCGAGGGTTTTGGCACCCGGGCATCTTCACCCGGAGAGTATCACTCTCCCGGAGAAGCCCACAAGACTGAACTCGTACTCGGGCGTGAAGGCATCGTTCCCATCATTCCAGCCAACCGGAGAAACGAAAGCCGTCCTGCCCCCATGCACGACCTTCCTGTTAAGGAGAGAGCCGCATGGAGCGTGAATGGCGAAACCGAGAACAAGTTGCAGATCTACTGGAACAAGCGGAGTTCCAGGGGTACATCACCACCGACGATATCCTCGAGGCGTTTCCCAACGCCGCCAAGCGCGCCGGTGAATATCACCGTGTGCTGACCTATCTCCACAGCGCCGGCGTCGAGATTTGCGAAACCGGCCTCAACGGCCCGGTCCGGCCGGCGCCGCGACGTGCCGCCGCCAGCAAAGAGAGCGACCTGGGGCGGATCTCCATCGAAGATACGGTGGGGTTGTATCTTAAGGAGATGTCGCGTGTTCCCCTTCTGACCACTCAGGAGGAAGTCGCGCTGGCGCGCCGGATCGAGCAGGGCCGGGAAGCCACCCAAAAGTTGCGCGCGAAGCGCAAGACCCGCGAAGTGTCCTCCCTTACCACCCAACAACGCACTCAAATAGAAAGCCGCATCCTCGACGGCTTGGCCGCGCGCGAGCATTTGATCAAGGCCAACACCCGCCTGGTGGTCAGCGTCGCGAAGCGCTACATGGGGCGCGGCGTTAATTTCCTGGATCTGATCCAGGAGGGGAACCTTGGTTTGATGAAGGCGGTGGAGAAGTTCGATTATCACCGCGGCTTCCGGTTTTCCACCTACGCGACGTGGTGGATCCGGCAGACCATCTCACGCGCCATCGCCGATCAAAGCCGGACGATCCGGGTTCCCGTCCACATGACCGACCGCATCCAGCGGCTCTATCGCACGGCGCATGACATCGAACAGCGCACCGGGCGCAAAGCGACCTCGGAGGAGATCGGGCAGATCATGGGACTGGACGAACGCAAGGTGGATTGGATGCTGCAGGTCTCGTGGCGCCCGGTGTCGCTGGAAAACCCGATCGGGGATGAGGACGAGGAGATGATCACATTCGTCGAGGATACGCTCACCCCCTCGCCCACCGAAAGCGTAAGCGAACAGCTGCTGCGCGAGAAGGTGGAAGAAGTCCTGGGAACGCTTACCCCGCGCGAGGCGCGCGTCCTGCGGATGCGGTTCGGGTTATGCGGCGAGCGGCCGTACACGCTCGAGGAAGTCGGTCAGAAGTTCGGGCTGACTCGTGAACGCATCCGCCAGATCGAAGGGCGTGCGTTGCGGCGGCTGCGGCATCCGCGGCGGGCCCGTCAATTGCAGGAATACATACAGTAGGTTTCACCTCCTTCTGCCAAGGTAATTTGGCGGTGGGCAGCAGCCATGATCCGATTAACGCGAAAAGTTTTTTTTGACCTCGCCATATGGATGATCGCTTTCGGGATGTCCATTGGATTGATTTTTCCAATCTTTTCCATACTTCTGGGTATCCCCACCCATTATGTCTTAACGCCACTTTTCTTTTTTGCGTGCGTTATTGCAGGGATCATCGTCGGGGCGGTCAACATCAGTCTTGCCAGGACGGTGGTCGGCACCAGGCTTCGGCTCCTTTCCGACCGGATGCAACTGGTCGCTACAAATTTACGGGAGATGGTCCGGGGGGATGATTTTGCCAAATACACGCCGTAAAATTGTCACATCAAGATTGATTCCGAGGATGAAATCGGCGAGAGTGCGCTATCCTTCAACAACCTGGTGCAAACCCTCGCCACCTCTGTAGAGACCGAAACCGCCATCCGGACTTTTACGGAACTGCTTACCAGCCAATTGGAAGTGGACGTATTAACCGCCCAAGCGATGCCAAAACTGATCCAATATACAAACGCCGGCGCAGGCGCTCTTCCGGTGGAGAATGATGGAGAGTTGACCATTGCCGTTTCTCAGGGGATCCGGTCTCCGTAAACCCTCATAAAAAGCGATCAGGTTAATCACGAATTGCGGACAGAAAAAGGGGAAATTGTTCTCTTGCCGGAGAACATCATTCTGGAAGGGGTACTGACAGAATTTCGCCCCCGCGAAGTCCTCATCGAATCTATCTTTTACCGTGAGATAGTACTCGGCGTGGTGGTGCTTGCAAAAAGCACTCCGTTCCTATCCGAGGATAAGATCCGATTGGAGCTCTTCCGCAAGGGTCTCGGGTTGGCGCTTCAAAACGCCTTGATCTACGACCGCTTGCAGCGATTGGCCGCACTCGATCCCCTGACCGGCGTCTACAATCGCCGTTTTGGTTTGGCCCGTCTGCATGAGGAATTCGGCCGCGCGGTCCGAATCAACGTCCCTTTGGGGATCTTCATGTTCGATCTGGATCATTTTAAGCAGGTCAACGATACCTATGGCCACTTAATTGGAGACCGGGTGCTTGCCAGAATTGCCAAGATAACCCGCTCCGTCTTGCGCGATGGGGATATCCTAATGTGCTATGGCGGTGAGGAGTTTCTGGCGATATTACCCGCCGCCGCCAAGGAGGATGCGGGACAAGTCGCCGAACGATTCCGCCGCAAAGTGGTGGAGATGCAATTCGTGGAAGGCGAGGAGAGTTTGCATATTACCGTCAGTGTGGGCGTCGCCGCCTATCCGGAGGTTGGGATTAATGATGAGATGGAATTAATCCGTTTGGCGGATAAAGCCCTGTATACGGCAAAAGGATCCGGCCGTAATCGCGTGGTCATTACGTAACGGATTGGGAACTTTTTTCAGAAATCTGGAATTAATACAAGATATCTGCAAGGGATTAAACTAATTCCGCCGGGCTCGTCACACGATTAACCCGGATGCCGCCACTTCAATTGCATCCCCGTGCACAATGGTTTATCCTGTAATTCCAAAGATAATTTTATCCCGTCAATAAAGGCGTCGGATATGAAAACCCCACCGAAACCCTCCAAAGCAATGGATGCTTATATCAAGACTTTCCCCAAAGACATTCAAGTCATTCTGAACAAAGTACGGGCAACTATACGGAAAGCGGCGCCGGATGCCGAGGAAACGATTAAGTATCGACTGGCGACGTTCACCTTAAATGGGAACCTCGTGCACTTCGGCGCATTTAAAAACCATATCGGGTTTTACCCGACCCCGAGCGGAACGGCAACCTTCAGGAATGCATTAGCGCCATATGTTTTCACCAAGGGGTCCATCCATTTTCCCCTGGATCAGCCGATCCCGTATGATCTGATCGCAAGCATCGTGGAGTTCCGGGTGAAGGAGAATCAGACAAAAGCGGCGCGGAAAATAAAAGGCAGGAAAAAAACGGATCACCTCAGCCGAATGCGCGGATCCAGTATCCCATAGAGAAGATCCACGACCAGGTTGACGGAGATCAGGAGCACCCCGGCCAGCATTGTGAAACCCAGGACGGTCACCACGTCAAATTGAAAGGCGGCTTCCGCCGCGGCATATCCCATGCCGGGAAAACTGAATATGGTTTCGGTGATGACCACCCCGCTCAACGACGAGGCGGCCACAATCCCGGTATAGGTAACCACCGGAAGGAGCGCGTTGGGAAGCGCGTGTTTCCGGATGATGTCATCTTCCGTCAATCCCTTGGCGCGGGCGGTGACGATGAAATCCTGATGCAGAACCTCCAGCATCGATGAGCGGGTGATTCGCAGAAACGCCGCAATGGAAATATAGGAGAGGGTAAGCACCGGCAGGACCAGGTGCCGTATCGCATCCCACAGCACATCCCAGCGGCCGTGGATCAGTGAATCGATGGTGAACAAGCCGGTCCGTACATCAAAAGTCCCGTTCAACACCTCCAGGCGCACCCAATCGGAAACGCGTCCGGCGGGAAACCAGCCGCGATCTGCATAGAAGTACATTAATAGCAGGAGCCCAAGGACGAACCCCGGGATGGAATACCCGATGATGCTGAACAGCCGGGCCAGCTGGTCCACCCAGCGGTTATGGTTGATGGCGGATTGAATCCCCATGGTGATCCCGATGAGAAGGATCGGAACCATCGAGAAAAGCGTCAATTCCAGCGTTGCCGGAAAACGCGATTGAAGAAGCTGTACGACCGGTTTCCCTCCGAAACGGGAGAAGCCGAGGTTTCCCCGGAGCAACCCGCCCTCCACAGCGCCCGTCTCCGGATCGGCCTTCCCAACAAGCCAGCGCCAATATTGCAATGGAATAGGATCCCGAAATCCATAACGCTTTATGATCCCCTCGAGCACGGCCGGATTTCGGGGAACCTGCTTCATATAAAAAGATGCGCGGGTTTCCGGCCCGAGGATTAGTAGAAAAAGGAAGATGATCACGCTCATCCCGAACAGCGTGAAGGGTAAAACCAGCAGCCTGCGGACGATGTAGGTGATCATGGGGTCATCCCGAAGGAAGGCTCGATTTATCCGGATGTGATTATACGCAGAATGTCCCGACCGGTGCTTCCGTCTCCAGCGGCCGCGCGCCGAGGTTCAATTTTTCCACGGCGGATGAATTCTCCCTGAGCACGGACAGGCTAGTGCGTGGGATGCGAAATCAGCAGATTCCCAGGGTTAAAATCCGCTATAAACTCAACGCCGGCGGGACGCCTCCGCGGGCATGGATGAGATTGGAAAAATCGCAATCCGTTGGGGGAGGTTTTCCCGCCTTTCGTCTTCCGACGGTTCCTTATGCCATCGCTGATGTCCGGTGGCTTCGGGAAAGCGGGCAAACCATACGATGCTATGGAGGATCGCCGGGCACGCACGCCAGTTGCTGCCGGAGAGGTTGGCACGTCCCGGCGACGGTCCCGTTTGGGGATGAAACCGTGCAGGGTACTCCTGGATTCAGTCCGGCACAGTCGGTAACGGCGACCGGTTTCGGCATTCCGGCCGGTCTGACCTGTTGGACACCGGTGGATTCGACAATCATGGATGGAAGGGAGGTATCTGGGTTGCCATCCGGCGTGAAGGTGACATTCCCGCCGCGCACAAGGCGTGCGTAGTTTAGGATGCGGATGGCGTCGCCTTGCGGGCCACGGCCCTGCGGGAACTGGGAAGCCTCCCCGCTTTTGGGATCACTGCGCTGCGAGCCCGCGCCATGAACATCCATCCATACATTTTGCATATATCCCATGGCTCTGCCAAAAGCGATGTATATCCCTGCTCCGCCGGATCCATTCGAGGACGCATGGGTTGTTCCGGTCCAGTATGACGGAAAGTCGGCTTGACCCGCCTCGTTGGATATCGGAGTGCTGGCGAAGAGCGGATCGATCGCTGCGGAGTTCGTGGTGTCTGGTGACCGGTTGTAATCGACGATGCTCTGCAATTCCTTGGCATTCGGCAGACGCCAGTCACTGTGTCCGAGATATTGGGAGGCGTTTTGCATTTGTACCCAGGCCAGAGCGTCCATCCAGTTCATGGGGGTTTGGCTGTCGTCCCGGGCCCATGTCAGGCCCGTCGCAGTATCGGTAATCGTCCGGTTACCGTTATCGACGAAATGGTTGACGCCATATTGAGTATTTCCCCGTACGCAAATAACAAAAAAGGTCTTTTCCACGCCGTTCGGCATCTTCAGCTCATATCCCTTGATCCGGCCATCAGCGAAATTCACCCCAAATAGTCTCTCGGAACCCCGGAAGGACCGGTTGACGTACAGGGTGTTCGAGGCGTATTGCGAGTCGATGGTGCGCTCTCCGCCCGGCACATCGCCATAAGCAAACCGGAATTGGGTGATGTCGATGAAGGGGGTCAACGTCGCGGTACCGCTAGCTCCGCTTGGATCGGTACCCCGAAAATCGATCAACGAATAGAGTTCCTTGATGGAAGGCAGACGCCAATCGCTGTATCCTCCAAAATCGGCGTTGTTTAGCTGGGCGGGCAAGGCTTGAACCCGCGCCTAGGTCAGTTTGTCGCTTGTATTCAAATTATCATCGCCGTTGGTGTTCGGGCTGCGTTGCCAAGTGAGTCCGGTAACGTTGTCATAGACGGTCCATCCGTCATCGCTGAGCGTAAAACTGGATGGGGCCCCGGTATATTGAGCATCCTGACCAAAGAAAGCCTCGCCCGATCGTGGACAGATGGTCTCGGTTGTATTGTCGTAACACTTGCTCTGGCCGGTCTCGACGATGGGATAGGAACGCGTGACGGGAAAGGCATCTGTTGAAACGGAATCCGTCAACGTGGCAGGCACCAAGTCGGAATTGGCATCTGAGGGCAGCTGCGGTGCCGGTGTGCCCGCTCGGGGGACGCATCCCGAAAGAAATGCTGCGGCAATCATACAAAGGGGAAGGGTTTTTTGGATCATGTTTTCTCCGTTTTCATCCCTACAGTAGAACAAGGATATTCAGAAATTGTGTAGAAATGGTATTGCAACAGAACTTTTTTCTGAAAGAAGAACATTGTCTACAGTATCGCGGCATGTTGTCCTATAAGGACGGCGGTGTTCCGCCTTCCACAGATGAAGAATGGCACGCCAGCCATGCTTTTCTGCGGGGCGGAATCCCCGCGCGAGGGCATTTTTCCCTTTCAGCAAAAAAACTCCCTCCCCCTCAGTCCCTCTCACGAGAGGCCACCGCTTCCCCCGGATCGCGGGGGAAGGTTTTAGGAGAAGACGGCCGAAAGCCGGGCGAGGGCGGAATTTCTTTTTTCCCCTTCCGGATGTTATACTCCTCGAATTCCAAGCCAGGACCTTCTGCGGAGAACCCGGATATGAAAAACGTGCTCGTCGCCGTCGCGTGGCCATACGCCAACGCCGACATCCATGTGGGCAACCTCACCGGCGCTTATTTGCCGGCTGATATTTTCGCGCGCTACCACCGGCTGAAGGGCAACCGGGTGCTGATGGTTTCCGGCACCGACTCGCACGGGACTCCGATTACGGTCCGCGCCGACGCGGAACATACGACACCGGAAAAAATCTACCAGCGCTATCACAGCCGATTCATTGAGCTCTTCCAGAAGACGGGCCTGACCTACGACCTGTATACCAGCACGCACACGGAAAACCATTTTCGGGTGTCGCAGGATTTCTTCCGCGCGCTGCAATCCAACGGGTACCTCTACCGCGAAAAGCAATCGGTGATGTACTCTGAAAAAGAGAAGAAGTTCCTGCCCGACCGGTACGTGGAGGGCGAGTGCTACCTCTGCCATTACCCTAACGCGCGCGGCGACCAGTGCGACCAGTGCGGCAATCTGCTGGACGCCACCAAGCTGATCAACCCGCGCACCCGGACCGACGGCTCGACCCCGATCGTGCGCGAAACCGAGCATTTCTTTCTGGATCTGGCCAAACTCTCCCCCGCGCTCCAGAAGTACCTTTCCACCGGGAAGGAAAAATGGCGGCCGAATGTCCTGCGCTTTGCGCGCAATATGATCGAGGAAGGTCTCCACGGCCGCCCGATCACCCGCGACCTGGATTGGGGGATCCCGCTGCCCGATTCCGGATGGGAATCAAAACGCCTGTACGTCTGGTTCGAGGCGGTAATCGGTTACTTCTCCGCCTCGATCGAATGCGCTGGCAGCCGCGGCGAACCCCATTCCTGGAAGGACTGGTGGTACAACCCGGATGCCCTGACGTATTATTTCATCGCCAAGGACAATATCCCCTTCCACGCCGTCATTTGGCCGGCACAACTGATCGGCGCTTCGCGGCTGTACGCCGGGGAGAATGACAAAACCCTCAACCTCCCCACCGACGTTCCCTCCAACGAATTCCTTAATTTGGAAGGGAAAAAGATAAGCGGCTCGCGCAACTGGGCCGTCTGGGGCCTGGATGCGGTCGACCGCTACGGCCCGGATCCGGTTCGCTTTTATCTGACCGTCAACATGCCCGAAACCCGCGATACCGACTGGGATTGGGCGGACTTCCTGCGGCGCAACAACGACGAACTGGTTGCCACCTGGGGAAATCTCGCCAACCGCGTACTCACCTTCTCCTACCGCAATTGGGATGGGCGCGTGCCGGATCCGGGTGAACTGCGCGCGGAGGATAGCGCCCTGCTGGCCAAAGCGGACCAGGCCTTCGCCGCGGTCGGCGGTCTCTACGAAGCGGTGCAAATCCGGGCGGCACTCGGCGAAGCCATGGCGCTGGCCGGCGAAGCCAACCGTTACCTCGACCAGCAGGCGCCCTGGTTCCAGATCAAAAAGGACCCCGCCGCGGCGGCGAAGACCATCTTCACCGGGTTGCGCGTCATCGACTCGCTGAAGACGCTCCTCGCACCGGTGATTCCTTTCTCCGCGGAAGTATTGCATACCGGATTCGGTTACCCCGGCCGGTTGTTCGGCACGCAGAAGATCGAGGATCGCGCGGATTCGCTTGGCGCGCGGCCGGTCCTAACGTACGATCCCGAAGGCGCGGCGGGGAAATGGGAACCGAGCCGTTTGGCGGCCGGACAGCCGCTGGCCGAACCGAAACCGCTCTTCCGCAAGCTCCTCCCGGAAATCGTCGACCAGGAACGCGCCCGGATGGGAAATCCCTCGGCCTGATCCGGTCGGCTGATCATTTACAGAATGCCTATTAATATGCCTTCCCTCGATTCCAATAAACTCCGGTCGTTTGCATTTTTCCTGGCCTCGACGGCTATCCTTTTCTTCGGATTTTCCCAAAACATCTGGCGCGTGGCGGAACAGGATTCCTTCGATACCTACCAGATCGGGATGGAGAGTTTTATTGTCGGAAGGATTCTGAAAACAAAATCGGATGGGATATTATCAGCAGGCGGCCTTACCGGCCTGACCGGTCCGGATTCCGCCGCTCCCGATATGGAACACGCCAATTACCGGTTTCAGTACAAGGCGTACCTGGAATCCCTCCCCTTTCAATCCTACGCCGCATACAAATCCCAAACCGGCGGGCAGGGAATGCTGTTCGGCATATTGAACGAGATTCTCCCATGGCCCTCCCAAGATAAACTTTCGTTTTTTCACGGATTGACTTCACTTCTCTCCGCGGCAGTCCTTTCGCTGATCTTCTTATGGTTCACCCGTGAATTCGGCATGGCTGCGGGAGTGACAGCCCTGATTGGAACCGCCTTATCGCAATGGCTGACGCTCTTTGGAAAAAATCTCTGGTGGTCCATATGGGCTTTCTACCTGCCGATGCTGATCGTCCTGTATTACCTTAAACGCGCCGGCCGGCCGTTGAAACTCACCCCGATCCGATTCGGTCTTGTTGTTTTCTTCGCGGTTCTGATTAAATGCTTTTTCAATGGGTACGAATACATCACAACGACGCTGGTCATGATGGTGGTCCCCTTTGTATATTTTTCCTTTCGGGATAAAACCGGCTGGAAGAATATCATCTCCGGCTTGCTGGCCGCCATAGCGGCCTCGTTCCTGGCGATCCTTGCCAGCATGACGATCCTGTGCTTTCAGATCGCCGCCGTGGACGGCAGCTTCGCCAATGGAGTCGATCATTTGGTCTATTCCTTCCTGCGGAGATCCTACGCCGATCCACAGCTCTTTCCGCCCGATTATGCGACATCCCTGAATGCCAATGTTCTGGATGTGGTGGCGTATTACCTAAGAGAAATTTATCTGGATCTTAATTACTACATCAAGGCCCCCAACGATTTCATCGCGAATTTCGCATTTCAATTCCGATATCTGTATCTTATTATTCTCTTTGCGGCGATGTCGGTCACCTTACTCTTCCTCTTGCGGTCGAAGCAAACCGCCGGTCTTCGCCCGGGCGGGCAGGCGCTGATCGCGGCGGTCTGGTTTTCACTGCTTGCGCCGCTTTCCTGGCTGATTATTTTCAAGGCCCATTCCTACGTACATACGTTCATGAATGACCTCGTCTGGCAAATGCCCTTCACCCTCTTTGGATTCGCCCTGTGCGGGTTGACCCTGGCCGAGGCCGCGCGCGTCCTTCGACACCGGCCCACCTGAACCCTCCCCTCCGATCCGGCCGGAAGGATTCTTCAGGACCCGGCGTATAATAGCCGCCATGCCGGATTTGGATCCACCCCGATTCCTTCAGGATGCCGCAAGCCTTCAGGCGCTTGCGGAAGATCTGCGCGGGATTCTCCGCGCAGGCGTGGATACCGAATCCAACAGCCTGCACGCCTATCGCGAGCGTGTCTGCCTGATACAAATTTCCTCTCCCGGCTGTGATTACCTGATCGATCCGTTTGTGCTGTCCGACCTCTCCCCCCTGAAAGATTTCTTCGAGGATCCATCGGTCGAAAAAATTTTCCACGCCGCGGAATACGATCTGCTATGTCTGCGCCGGGATTTCGGCTTCCGGGTGCGCGGGCTGTTCGATACGCACGCCGCCTCGCGCGCTCTCGGCTGGAAGGAATGCGGGTTGAACGCGCTGCTGGAGCGCGAGTTTGGAATCACGCTCGACAAACCGATGCAGCGCGCCAACTGGGGGCGGCGGCCGCTTTCCGAGCGGATGCTCGAATACGCCCGGCTGGATACGCATTACCTGCCCGCGCTGCACGACCGCATGACGGAATTGATCGAAGCCGGGGGCCTGGAAGCGGAACTGCGTGACGAGTTCCTGCGGTTGGAGTCCATCCCGGACCTGGAATCCACAGCACCGGAAAGCAACCCATTCTGGAAACTGCGTGGCGTGTATGATTTGCCCCCGCCCCAGCGGGCCATCCTGCAATCGCTGTTCGAATGGCGGGAACAGGAAGCCCGGCGGATGGACCGCCCGCCGTTTCATGTAATTTCCGGCGAAGCGATGATCCGTCTGGCGCAAACCGCGCCGGCTTCGATCAAAGAACTGGTGGCTGTGGGAATTCCCGAGCGGACTGCCGGCCGTTGGGGGAAAGCCATCCTCCAGGCTGTGGTTCACGGGAAAAGGCGCAAACCGCCGGTTCCGGAACGCAATTCCCGCATTGACGAAAAGGCCCAGGCGCGTCTGGAAGCACTTCGGAAATGGCGCAAACAGCGGGCCGAGGCACGGGGTGTGGAATCCGATGTGATTCTGTGCCGGGACACGATGTTCCGGATTGCACGCCAAGCTCCGCCCACGCTTTCCGCGCTTGGAGAAATCCCCGGCTTGGGGCCATACCGGCTCGGGAAATACGGCGAGGAAATCCTGGCCAAAATAAAAGCCGCAGCCTCCTAAGGAGCGATGCATGCGCATTCATTTTCATGGAGCGGCGCAAACCGTCACCGGCTCGCAGTATGTTCTGGATATCAACGGCAGGCGGATATTGCTGGAATGCGGGCTGTACCAGGGCCGGCGTTCGGAAAGCTTTGAAAAAAACCGCAACCTGCCCTTTCCTCCCCGCAAAATAGATGCGATGCTTCTTTCGCACGCCCACATCGATCACAGCGGAAACCTGCCGAATCTGGTAAAGAACGGTTATCCCGGCCCGATCCACGTCACCGAGGCAACGGGCGGCCTGCTTCGGCTTGTGTTGCTCGACTCGGCGCACATTCAGGAAAGCGACGCCGCGTACATCAACAAACGCAATGCCCGGCGCGGAAAACCGCCGGTGGAACCGCTGTATCAGACTCCCGATGCGGAAGCAGTGCTGCCCCTTTTCGAAGGGCACGGCTACGATAAACCCTTCGAGGTAATCCCGGGAGTTCAGGCGACGTTTTTCGAAGCCGGGCATATCCTGGGTTCCGCGGGCATCTGCCTGGATTTCTCGGAACACGGGAAGCGCCGGCGGCTGATCTTCTCCGGCGATATCGGACGGCGCGGTCTGCCCATATTGCGCGATCCCGTGCTTCCCCCGCACGCGGACATCCTCATGATGGAGTGCACCTACGGCGACAAGCTGCACCGGGATTTGCGCGAGGCGGACATCGAGTTGCGCGATACCCTCCAGCGCACGATCCGCCGCGGCGGCAAGGTCATCATCCCGTCCTTCGCGATCGGCCGGACGCAGGAGCTCGTGTATTGCATGGGGCGGATGATCGAACACGGCGCGATCCCGCAGATCCCGATCGTCGTCGACAGCCCGCTGGCGGTCGGCATCTCGGATCTGTATGCGAAGTACCCGGAATATTTCGATGCGGAAGCGGCAACGCTGATGAAAAAGGAGGGCAAGCAGCGGGCGCTGGGATATGAATATGTGACGTTTACCCGCTCGGTGGAAGAGTCGAAAGCGCTAAACCATAAAACCGGTCCGATGGTGATCATCTCCGCATCCGGGATGGCCGAAAGCGGCCGGATCCGCCACCATCTGGCAAATACCATCGAAGATGCCAAGAACATGATCCTGATCGTTTCCTGGCAGGCGCCGAGCACGCTCGGCCGGCTGCTTGCGGATCAGGTCAAGACGGTGAAGATATTCGGCGAATCCGTTGAGCGCCGGGCGGAAGTGGCGACGATCGGGGGGTTCTCGGCCCACGCCGGGCAAAACTTCCTGTATGAATACGCCAAATCCGCCGCAACGCGGTCGGAAGCGCTCTTCCTGGTCCACGGCGAGCCCAAATCCGCGCTGCCCTTCCAGGAAAAACTCAACAGCGACAACCTCTCGACCCCGGTGTACTATCCGAAATTGGGCGATCAGGCGGAGTTCAAGTAGATGTACGAGCGGCATGCCGAACCACTGCTCCCCTTCCGGCGTTTCCTCCGCCGGCTGGGATTGCACGCGCTGTTTGCGCTGGCGGTGTTAGCCGTTTCCCTGGGAATCGGGATTCTCGGATACCGCCTTACCGAAGGGATGCCCCTGCTCGACGCGCTGCTGAACGCGGCGATGATCCTGGGAGGTATGGGGCCGGTGGATGTGCTGCAGTCGGATGCCGGCCAACTGTTCGCATCGATGTATGCGCTATTTGCCGGGATGGTGTTCCTCGGGGTCGCCGGGATCATGATGGCGCCGGTCGCGCACCGCATTCTGCACTGGATGCACCTGGAGGAAACGGGAAAAGTGGACAGCAATGAGTAGCGCCGCCCTCAACTCCTGAAGTCCCCCCTCATCCCCGGCCCTTCTCCCAGCGCTTTACGTTTATTTGTATAAATCCACCTACCGGACCCTTTACGCATTCCGATGGAAGCGCTGGGAGAAGGAGGTTATTCGCATGATATAATTTTTTGTTCCGGAGAGGTGCCAGAGTGGTTGAATGGGACGGTCTCGAAAACCGTTATGGCCTTTTTGGCCATCGTGGGTTCGAATCCCACCCTCTCCGCCAGAACTGACAAATCGTTTTATCCATTCTCCCTCCCCTCCGGCATATCTCATCATTTTTCCGCGACGATCCAGTGCTCTTGTGGAGAAATTTGTTTTTATCCTTGGCGGCATCGACGGCTTTCTACCCGCCCCGCTGATTATTTTCATTCCCACCCTCGGGACAGACGCATAGTTTTTTTTCAGTGGAAACCGGCCCCTACCACTTCCGTAAAAGGAACTCCGCTTTTGCTGGGCCCT
>Ga0315536_1000493_pt1 | contig 19624 bp, 19 predicted proteins | sample SalMarSW160230MG_FD_203093 | JGI IMG/M metagenome (GOLD analysis project Ga0315536, IMG submission 203093) | Salt marsh sediment microbial communities from the Plum Island Ecosystem LTER, Massachusetts, United States - Salt Marsh Sediment SW1602-30 ...
TCAAGAATTAGAAAAACAAGGTTTTAACATTGATAAATTCAATGATAATTAATATATAATTTTAAGACTTATTTTTAAAATTTCTTTATAACTGTAGTTTGATGAACATTAGGATTTACTGAAAATTGGAATATTGTGAGTCCAGAATATACGCTCTTTAAGATATCAATCTTTCCCAATTTATACTTTTTAATCCATTTTCGATTAATCGTTGCATATTTCGTAAAATTCTTTTAGAAAGCCTTAGATAGAATTGATAATAAATTTTGATCTACTATAACTTCCTTTATCCAATTGCAGATTTGGTCTCGAACGGACCTAAAAGCTATTAAAATTTATTTATCGTGCCCTTTCCCGCACCAGGGGGACCGAAGAGAATTAATTTTTTCATAATTTCATCCTAATATGTAGTATGTGTTTTTAAAAACTATTAATATAACTATTGATCTACAATTTTTATAAGGTTTCTTTATCATTTTTAATGATTTAAAAAAAGATAAAAAAAAGTGTCATGTTTGACCGCCACCATATAGGAAAAAATCTGGAATTAGTTTAGCATTTGGTACAACTGAATATTTGCCAAGATCCGTGACTCCATTTTCAATTAAAACTTCATCATCAATAAAAAAGTTTCCCGTGGTTTCTTTACTTGGTTTTGTTAAAATAAAGTAAGCAGCATCAGCAACAATTTCTGGTTTTCTTGAATGATTTATATTTGTTTTACCACCTAAAAGATTTCTTACAGCAGCAGTCGCAATTGCTGTACGAGGCCAAAGAGCATTAACAGAAATACCATCTTTTTTGAATTCTTCTGCCATGCCTAACACGCACATGCTCATCCCATACTTAGACATCGTATATGCAACATGGTGCTCAAACCACTTTGAATCCATATTTAACGGAGGCGATAAATTGAGAATATGTGGGTTTTCAGATTTCTTTAAATGAGGAAGACATAATTTTGAACAAAGAAATGTTCCTCTTACATTAACGGAGAACATGAGGTCAAATCGTTTCATTGTTGTTTCTAGTGTTGGAGTCAAACTAATAGCACTAGCATCATTAACTAGAATATCTATCCCCCCAAATTCTTTTATTGTATCATCAACAGCAGATTGCACTTGATCTTCGTATCTAATATCAGCAATACATGGAAGCCCGTGACCACCGACAGAATTAATCTCTTCCACTGCGGTATAAACTGTCCCAGGCAAGATTGGATGAGGATCTTTCGTTTTAGCGACAACAGAAATGTTTGCACCATCTTTTGCAGCCCGTAAAGCAATTGCTTTTCCAATCCCTCTACTAGCACCGGTAATGAATATTGTTTTACCTTTTAGATTCGTCATAAACTTAATTTAAATTCCTCTATTATTATGTGTTATTCTTATTTTTTAAAAATACTTTAATTAAAATATAGAATAAGTTGAAGTAAAACACATTAAAAAGTATTTAGGGAATTTGGAATATGATTGATGAAGAACTCAACTTGCTTTTTTTCTTTTAATGATAATAACTTACCAAAGCTCTTATTAATCTTATTTCCTAAATAAGAATTTCCAAAGAAGGTAGAAGTATTATTTATTACTTTTAATAAGAATTTTTTATCACCTAAATGAAGGTAAATGGACATATCATTCACAATTAAGACTTTTGTTTGCAGTTTACTATACATTTCTAACATTTGGGCTGTGATTTTATAATTATGGCAAATATTTTGGAAAAGCTCTTGCTTGTTATTTGAATTCAAGCGGGGGGCTACAATTTCTCCATCAATTTTCAGATAATTACACTCAACACTTTTTTTTGAAAAATCTAGAATTCTACCTCCTATTTTTATACCATTGACCTCTAAAAACTTAGGGGCAAAATCTAGAATACTTATTTCTTTTGGGGCAAAAAGATTAGAATTTAAAAGAAAATCTATGAATTTAGAAGTGATATAAGTCTTTCCCGTGTTGGTTTCTCCGTATAGTAATGTGCGGTGGCCCACGCAATTTTTAAAGTCTAATTTATCCATATTATTAAGAAAAAGTAAATAGATTATTTATTTGTAAAGGTTTCCCTTGAATATCCAGAATCTTTTAGGATTTTTAAAATTATAAAACCAAGAGTACATCCTACGATGGATGGTAATGCGAATAAGCTCCAATATACCAGTAACCCTTGCATCGAAAATATACCATAAATAGGTACAATAATTTCAGCAATAGTCCCCCCTAAGAACACGGTCCCTAATGGTTCTACAAAAGCGGCATATTCTACATATTTTGGCCATTTTTTTTGTAAAAAGTATGAAGTAATACCCACAATGAGAGCACCTGAAATGCCCCCATGAAAAGCGTGAATAGATCCGATTCCAGTTGCAAATCGAATGATAGCTATACCAGTAGCAGTGACAATAGAGAATAATAATCCCAATAACACCCCACTTAAAACATTAATCAGATGAGCGAACGGATTAATTTTAGTTCCAGCAATCGTAAAGTAAGCAAATGGATTCAGAAAACTCAAAACGACTCCAACAGCAATTAAAATCGCACTAACAGCTATTCTAATAATCATCTTATTTTTGAATTCAACATGCTTTTCTTCTGACATGAGATATCCCTCTATAAAACCATAATTTATATTTCCATCCCAACTTTAATATGCATAATCAACCCATTCTAATAAATGATATAAGTAATATCTTAGCTTATTAAAATGGAAATATTTAGACGGTGTTATATTAAAAGATGAAATTAGGAGATTTAGAAATTAATCCTTCAAAAATCATCTGTGTTGGCACTAACTACATGGATCATATCGAGGAAACCAAGTTAGAAATACCCAAAGAACCAGTTCTTTTTCCTAAGACTTTAAATTGCCTAATAACTGAAAATCAACCCATTATCTATCCAAAAATGCTTTATGAAAATCCTAAGATGAATCGTGTAGATTATGAAGTGGAATTAGCTTTTATTATTTCAAAAACGTGTAAAAATGTTAAAGTTCAGAATGCCTACGAAAATATTCTCGGTTACACGGTATTTAATGACATTACAGCTCGAAAGATGCAAATAAAAGATATCTTCTCAAAATTGCCATGGTTTCGTTCTAAATCTTTCGATACTTTTGGTCCCATCGGTCCCCGAATTGTAGGTGTTGATGAAATAAAGGACCCTCATGATTTGAATCTTGAATTAAGGGTAAATGGAGAAGTAAAACAAAAATCCAATACAAAATATCTACTTTTTAAAATCCCCGAGCTCATAGAATACATAACCAGATTTTTTACTTTAGTACCTGGAGATATAGTTGCTACTGGAACCCCCAGTGGGATCGGTCCAATAAAACCAGGAGATCTAATAGATGCAACAATAGAAAAGATTGGTACTCTTTCAAACAAAGTTATTTTAGAAGGTGAGAATGAAAATAATTAAAATTGGAAATACGGAAATTAATCCTACAAAAATAATATGTCTAGGTCGGAATTATTTAGATCACATACAAGAAACTAATGCTCCAATACCAAAAGAACCCGTTTTTTTTGCAAAAACCATGAACACATTGATAACCAATAACAATCCCATTATCTATCCAAAAGTATTGTATGATGATGAAGAAAAAAGAAGTGTCGACCATGAAGTTGAATTAGCATTTGTTATCTCAAAAACGTGTAAAAATGTTAAGGCTCAGAATGCGGAGGAGTATATTCAAGGTTATACGATTTTCCTTGATATGACAGCAAGATCCATGCAGAAAACTGATAGAAAAATAAATTTACCATGGTATCGGAGTAAAAATTTCGACACGTTTGGTCCTATTGGCCCTAAAATAATACCCCCTGAGGAGATTGGAGATCCTCATGATTTAACCATAGAGCTTTCTGTTAATGGATCTATAAAGCAATCTTCCAATACTAAGCATTTGATCTTCAGAATTCCCGAAATTATTGATTATATATCAAAATACGTGACTCTTGAAAAAGGGGATATTGTAGCTACGGGAACTCCAGGAGGAATTAGCCCTATATTACCGGGAGATGTAATTGAAGCTTCAATAGAAAAAATTGGCGCCATCAGACATGAAGTTATATTAGAAGATATAATTAATAAGTGAAAGATTTTTCAATTGGGGTAGATATATAAAAATGATGACAGCGTCTATATCTGAAGAAATTAGAGAGGAAATTTTTCGATTGATTTCTACTCCTGGAATTGAAATTGAAGATATACCAATCCAAATCAACCAAAAATTCAATTCAAACTTAAATCAGGAAAAGGTCATGAAAATTTTAGAGGATGAATATCTAAAATATGACTTAAATTATGGTCGCCGATTGTGTTGTAGATTTTAAATCTAGCTTGAGTCAACATCACTAATTCTCTGTCTAAAATGAAAGAATTGTAAATTCTTGATTTTGAGATAGTTAATATAGATTGTGGAAGAGATGATCTACATAATTTTAGCATTTTCTATTTATTCAAGAGCAAGTCTAATTATACTAATCACATCTAAGTTATCTCCCTGACGTGCAAAAATAGCGTCCCAAAAATCTTTTACTCTTCCAATCCAATCGTATTCTATTTTTATAAATCTCGAGGGATGATTTTCAAGCAAGAATCTCAAATCACGAAATGAAAAGTGTCTTCCCTCTGGAGGAAATAAAACTAATGCTTTATCTCTGGGATAGCGCGTTATAGCAATGTGGTGGATATTCTTATATTTAGGTTTTTTAAAACACATCTCCCCATCATAAATCTCATAATTCTCATGGATGCAGTCGGTTCTTGGTGAGGTAATATTTTTTTCGCAGATGCTACAGACTGTTTCTGATATTGTTGATCCCATACTATTAAATAGCTTATAAGGGTATAACAATTGCAGGTTTTCTATTTGGTTTGAAATTAGATTTAAGTGGTAAGAATCTATTGGATCATTCCAATAGTCCAAGTGATTGCTAAGGTATTCAAGCATTCTTTCACTATCTACGAAATTCTTCCATGAAGAATAGAATACTTGATCCCTAGAGGATTTATGAAGTTCCAAGTTAACTCCCAAGCAATAATATGATTTATGGTAAGCACCATTATAAAGATATTCTAGTCCTTTGTTTCTTGAAATATAAATCCATTGATCGTATTGAACAGCATATTCTAATTCATTATAGCCGTCCATAAAGAACATTTGAGCTGAAAAAATCATCTTATAAATCCAAGTTTTTTTAGCAAGAGTTTGATTACCCACAGAAATTGATGTATTTTTTATTAATCTTAATTCATTAAAGATGTGATTAACTAACTCTTTAGGTCTGTGTTTAAAACACTGGATCTCTTCATTTATATCATCTAAATTCATTCTTGACTCATTCTTTCTTGGAAATCTTGTGAATGTTAGTTATAAAATCATGAAATCCTTCAGTATTTCCCTTATAGGTGATTTTTTTTGATTTATTCCCATCTTTATCATCAACGATGAATGTAAAATTTATTTGTGGTTTTTCTTTCCTCTTTTCTATTTTCTTGATAATGAAATGAGCAAGAATTTCAACTAGGATGGGAATTGCTATGCTCGTGACCAAAAAAACAGCATCCAACGTTACTACTTCATAAAATCGCGTCTCCTCGTAGTTATCATCTTCAACAGGTATATTAATTTTTATTCTTTCTGGAAGCTCTTGCTGTAGGAACTTATAAATATCATTTGTCATCTCCGGGTACGTGCTTCCTTTTAGTTGAGGAGGCAGCATTAGAATATCTGAATTAAGGCAATCAGTCCGAAGGGAATTACTTATTCTTCCTTCCTTTACATATTTTGAAAAATTAATTTCACTTTCTTCAAACATTGGTATTCATCTCCTATCTTATGGTCAATATTTAATTTTAATCTTCCTATCAGTTATTTAACAAAATTGAATGTTTATGAAGATATAATACATCAAAATGCTCTGATTTATTAAAATATTTGGAAGAGAAATATACTAATTTAGAATGTTATTCTAATTTACGAGAGTTCTCAAAATTAGAAAAACGGTTGAATTTTTTGAGAAAATATTTACCAGTTCTAATTATTGGACTTTATTTATTAACTTTTATTTATTACTTTGCTAGTCTTCCCCATATTCCTCTAGCTTTAAACAGATATTATTTATTTTTCATAGGGCTAGTCGAATTTCTCTTTATATTATACCATATGGCATATATTCGACAAACAGCTTACACAGTCATAAAATCCGCCATCCCCTACAATGATTTGCCATTACGCATTAAACAGGAGCAGTTTTACTTAATGAAGGATATTCTTTCAAGTCGTCATCTTACCCAATTCAATCATGAAATTTCATCGAAGTCAAGATGGATATAGAAGATATTGGTCAAAAAAATACAAACTTATTCCTTTTTCATTAAAGCTTTGAAAATATATTAATAGAAATTACAACTCAAGATACTCAATTTCTAAACCATTTTGCTTAAGTTCTTCAAACATCGTTCTAAGGGTTTTTAGGGTTACAAGAAACTGAAAAAACTCAACACTGCGGGGATATTCAGGATCCACTTGATCCAGTCTTAAAAGTGCATTCACATATACTTTTCTTATGGTAGAAAGACCTTCGATTAACCTTTTAATATCTTCATCTTTTCCTCCAAAGGTTACATTATAATCTTCAATTAATGAATGTGATTGGTCGAAATTCAGATATAGTTCCGTGATTTGATTCTTTTCTATGAGTATACCTACTTCGAGACGGTTATAGGTTCCATAATCATCCCCATTATCATACCCGATATCATAATATTTTGGCTCTTCATACCAAATTTGTGCTAATTCGAGAAGCTTATCACCGATTTCTATTACTTCCCAGAAATCATCTTCCAAAAAATGACGAACAAAGTTAAAATATATATATTTATAACTTTCAAGGTTAGAACTAATTGGGTTCTTCTTCACGAAATCAATCACCACTTTTTTCGCGTCATTAAGATCCTTGTAGTATTTTTCCTTACGATTACCTATTATATCATCTATATATTCATATATATCATACACATCTTTTGGATCTTTTTCGTTTGGTAACTTTGTACTTAAAAATTGAAGAATTGGTTCTAAGGTGGTTGGACCCCCCTTTTTTATCGCTAATGATAAATAATGTTCAAATTTCTCCCCTGCGAGTATACGTAAGCCATACCAATCAAGATTTTCTTTTACTTCTGACAGTAAATCGAGCAAGCCAATATCATCCCATAATTCTCTTTCGAAATCTCTATGGGGATTTCGATAATCTGAACCCAACTGTTCTATGAGGTACGTGAGAAAATCATCACCTTCTTCTTCCATGAAGTATTTAATATGACTAAAATTGGACCTTAATTCATCTATGTGTCCTTGGTTTGCTAAAGTAACAAGAGACTCCCTTAATTTAGATTTGGCGTTTAGATCACCATCTTTTGAAAGAGCATTGAGAAATTTAAAATCCATTTTCATTCTTTCTTCTGGAACACCCATCAAAGCATAAAACCGAGCCTTTAATAATTGATCATCACTGCCCGTGCAGATTTCTTCAATGTAGGAAAGAGCTTCCTTGTATTCAGTTTCCCCTAAATTAACATGATCAATTAATGTGTTGTTTAAATGAGAAATGGATTCAGATTTATCACGATGCTGAGATAAACTACTGATTTTTTTTAATAAAGGTAAAAAATGAATTCTTGAAAGATCTGTTCCCTTGGTTGCTTTAATTACCTCTTTTAAGGTGGTAAACCTTGAAGTCTCTAATTTAAGAGAAGATGTAGCATTCAAAAGTTCAATAAAATGCGAATCTAATAAATTTGTCCGCTCTATTGCTTTAATTACCTCTTTTAAGGTGGTAAACCTTGAAGTCTCTAATTTAAGAGAAGATGTAGCATTCAAAAGTTCAATAAAATGCGAATCTAATAAATTTGTCCGCTCTACTGATTCTACTAAATTACAAAGACATAAATGTTGATAGTAGTAATAATTGTGTCCTTCTTCTTTATAAGTAGGAACTTCTTTAATGTGATTTAATAGTTTTAAAAAGATAGAATCAATTGTCATCATGTTTTGTCCAATGATTTCAGAGTTCTTTATTGATAACATGAGTTTCTTAAACGTTCTATATTGTTCTTTAATGGGAAATTTTCCTATAAATTCCAATAGAATTGGAAACTCATTATCTAGTAATTTAGAGTGTTTAATGCAATCAATCAGAATTATAAATATCTCAACTTTCTCATGTATATCAAAGCTAAGTTCATCAAGGAAATTTAAACGCTTTAGAAATTGAGCCTTAATTCGAGAATAATGATCCTCGAACAACTTATTACTGCATGATGATATCTTGATAAATTCTTTGAATGTCCATCGACTGGGTTGATGGTCAACACTTCCATATGGAAGATAGGATTTGCTTAAACTCAATAAAAAATCACGCTCAGATTGAAGCAGATCGATTTTATCAAGAATCTTAACAAATAATCTTGCTATTTGAGAATAGTTTTTTTGAAAAAACTCAACCTTAAAATTAATAAGATAATGAATGAATTTAAGGAAGGGATTAACTAAATATCCCAATTCCCTCACTAAATCAACATTATCAATCCAAATAGGTCCGGATATCGCAGATATCAACGTTTTCGACCCAAAACACTCTTCATATCGTTCGAGAGATTCAAGTAAGAATATCAAGTTGGTATCTTTCACATCATATTTATAAAAAATTTTAATATAAGTATTAAAATACCAGCTGATGATATTCAATTCCGTAGAGATGAGTTGAAAATTATCCAAGATAAATTGTATATGAGGTGCAAATATTGAAATTATAGAAGTGTCCGATCCTTGAGTGCGGATAGCTGATGTGAGAAGAAAATAAAGCAATTCATATTTTTCAATTTCTTGGAATTTATCAAGATTTTCAAATATTGAGGATATTAATCTCTCAAGATGTTCATCTAATTGATTAATCTGGATTAATTTTTCGTTCAAATATATATTTGTTTTCCAATTCTCCCATTTTATTGTGAAATCTTTATTGATTTTGAATTTTTTCATATATTCTACAATTCATTTATAACTTAGGTTACTATGTCGACCAAATCAAATAAATTATTCTTTGGTGGAAGATGGAGACGTGACTCAATTATTTAAGAAGAATGTCCTTAGCAAATTAGATCCTGCAACCGCTCAAACCTTAGAAGAATTATCAGAAAAAATAGGCTATGGGATTCAACTAGAGAAAAAGGAAATGAAACCCATGGAAGATGATTATGATCACAAGATAAAGATCACAGAATGGAAATGTCTGATGATTATTCGAGTTTTACCCAACAAACTTTAACCGATTTAGCGATATCAAATCCTAACAATTGGAGATTTTTACTTATACGCTCAGGCGATACAACTCAATCTTTGGGATCAATTATGGCAATAAAGATAAATGATACAAGATCTAAAAATACTGAGATTTTTTTCTTAGATGTTTCAGACTATACTATTCCTGAGCGACCTACTAAAACAGGATTCCCTTTTCTTGATGAAAATTGGCAATTTGTTCCAAGTAAGTATGATAGAAATGAGTATAAAAATTTAATTGCAATGAAGCTCAATGGCAAATATTTCACAGAATGTCATATATGTTTTGAAAAGGAGAATTATGCTGTTGTAGAGGCCTATCCTACAGTATTACCAATAACAAATTCTAGTGTTACAAAATTTCTATATTGGGAATATTTAGAGAATGAAATTAGTGGAGTTCTAAGAAAATACCTATCTATTATAGGTTGTACCAGCGATCGAAGATTACTTAATAAAGCCCCTCATGAACCAAACTTATCAATGTTATTTTCTCAACCAGCGAAATTGAATTATATTTTTAAATTGGTAGTGGATATCAGAGAGTATCCTGATAATGTATGGCATAAATCAGATTAAAATGTGTGTATAGTTGTTCGTACCATCAAGAAATCCGTCATCCCATACAATGAATTGCCATTAGCAGTTTTTTTAGAGTCTTTTTTTTAAAGAATACTTTGGATTTTCTGTGATTCTTCGATAAATATAACCATTCGATATTCCATTAGGAAAAATTTTTCTAAAATCATCATTGTTTTCGAAATGTTTCTCAATTTCTTCTGCTGTTTTTCTGTATGTCATAGTCTTCTTAAAATCTACTATTTTTTTGTCCAATTCATCTTCAAATGGGATTTTCTCTTCAATATCTAGATCTTTTCTAAATATATCTTGGGTTAATTTTTTTTCCTCATTTTTCTCATAATAGTATTTACATGATTTTAGAAATTCTAGATCGCTTAAATTTATAGTTGTTGATATTTCATCAGTTAAAATAGATAATTGGTTATTTATTTCACGGGAAAATATTTTATCCTTAATTTTGACTAAAATTTTACTGAATCTCCAGAAGTACTTCAATAATTTCTTTTTTGCTTTCTTAGTATAAGACTTTTTTATTTTTTTATGTTTTTCCAGTTTATATATTTTTTTTATTACTGAAGAATCCTTACAGTAGTATTCCATTAAATTCCTAGCAAAATCAACTGGATTATTTGTAACAATTTTCATTATTTCTTTGTATAGTTTTTTCTGTCTTCTTATTGAAAATCCATGAGCTAAAAGTTTAATAATTTCTTCATACATTCTTTTTTGCCTTTTTTGTCTTTCCAATAACTCTGAATTAAAATATAAAAAGTGGTATTTTTTTGTCCTTTCCAATATCTCTAAAGTTTAAACAAAAAATAACAGATATATATATACCTCAAGAAAATTCTAATCTTTCAAGGTATTCAATCTTATTCAGTATGGAATTGATTTCTTTTTCAAAATATGGTAATGGAGTATTTTTATATTCATTCCACAGAATTAATAAATCCAGGAGTTTATCCTCTAATTCCTTAATCTTAAGTTTTATTATTCCAGTTGAATTATTTTCTTCCATTTGAACACCTCTGTTAGTATAATAAAAAAATATTAAAAAAAATTAGTTTAAATAAGGGAAATTAATTTCCACGGGTTCATGTTTGCCCTTGCTAGTAATAAATGCTTGTCCAATTGGTAATTGCCTCAATCGTTCACGTTCTTCTTTATTCAAATATTCCTTCAAAAGGTTGCTGGCATCTCCTTGTATTTGAAAGAACACTTTCGTATTGCAGAGATCAATGATTTCCTTCTTGATATCTAAGGGACTCTGCGTGGCATAAATAACCCCATACTTTCTCTTTCGCCCCCGATGGTGTATTTCTCCGAGATAATGAATTATTCGCTTTTGGTTATCTGAATTTGAAAGTATTTTTGGTAAGAGTCGTTGGACTTCATCCAAGTAGAACAATACTCCTGAATCATGTTCATCTTTCTTTTTTTTCATCTTATATTTATGCAGAGCACATAAGAGGAAAAGTGCAATAATTCTCTGTTCTTCATCAGATGCATCGAAACAATTAAAGATCGTGATTTTACCAGATTTCAATATTGCTTCAATATCTATAGGAGTTCCTCCAGGTTTATCAAACATGTCTAATGATATTGGCATGAGAGCTCTTTCTATTGCTGATTTTGTTTGAGGATTCAGCCTGTAATGTTGAAGATCTATGTTTCTAAGAATAGCTTGTTTTAATTCTGGAAGCGTAAAGTGTTTACCGGGGTTTTCCGTGAGGATATCTTTGATAATCCTCTGTAATGTACTATGCGTAATAGACGTTAATTCATGGAGAAACAATGGTAAATCCAATGGATCGATTGATTTCATGGTCAAACAAGCAGAACTCGTGCTGTTGATTGAGATTATATTAAATCTATTATGATCAAGTGAATTAATCCCATTGCTAAGCATGATTTTTTTACTTGTTGGGTTAGTTGGGATATCGATTAAATCTATATATTCTTCTTCAGCATCAAATATAATTTGAGAAGGATTATTTTCTTGCTGTGCTATTATCATTATCAAATACTTTAGCATCGATGTTTTCCCTGTATTTTGCACTCCTCCAACAAAGCAACTCTGAAACAGTAACCTCAAATTCAATCGATAACAGGTCTCATCTAATAATCCTTCAATAGTTCCAAATTGCATACCATTTTGTGGGATATTTTTATACAAATAATATTCTTGCTCAGTGAGTTTCTTTATTTTTCCACTGATGATGGTTTGTGGTCTCACGCTACAACAACCCTCTGGAGTGATTTCAACTTCGGGATTCAAAATGATGCAATAACTCTGTTCTTTATGGGTTTTGGTAACTGTAGAAGCACTTTCCTCATAACACTCGATCTTCTCTACCCTACATCCCAAAATGATACCCTCGTTAGTATCTACTTTAAGGAGAGAATTATCTCTCACTTGACTGGCAACATTCGTGTATAAATACCCTTCAATCTTATTTGGTTTTCCCCTAATTATCTGTAGGGGTTTTCCTGGTATGGTATTGATCCATCCTAAACATTTTTCTTCAATTTTTTGATTGTTAATTATTTGAATATCGTCAAGAATTTTACTTTCGTTCCTTTCGTCTTGAGAAACAACAGGTTTATGATCTTCCTTAGAATCATTAACCTCATCCTCTAAATTTAAACTAATTCCTTTAAATCCTTCAAAAGCACTATCCAAAGCAAATTTCTCTGCCATCCGTCTTAATTCTTCCGTAAAATGATAGTTAATGATATCTTTTGGGAAATATTGTATTTGAACTGCCTTACAAGTCTGAGTTCGGGCTTTTTCAAAAATGATCGCATAAAGACATACTTGCATAAAATGGCGATGATATTTTGAGTCTGGTTTTATTGGATCTTCCTCTAAATCGCGTTCGCAAGATTTAAAATCTCTTACAATAAAGTTCTCGTTGTCTAATTCTATCAAGCAATCATGTCTCGCTCTAATGGATAAACCTCCAATTTGTTCGGTCTCCACTTCTTCAAAATATGCCTCACCCCCTAACAATGCCTTCTCAATCTCTTCTGGAGTGATGATATTGTAATGATCCTTTGCTAAAGGCTTCCCAATTAGTCGTATTTCATTCTCTAGGGCATCCAACAAAAATTGTACATCGGAGCGATATATTTTACTCTTCTCATTCATCTCGATTTCAGATAAAATATCCACTTTAGCTTTCCTAATTCTTTGACTATAATCTCTATAATTCATTTTATTTCTTCTATCAGCAGTTTTAAGAGTCATCGTATAAAATTTTCGGATAACTTCATGTAATATCCTGCCTCGCAACTTACCTTGATTATCTCTTAAATCACCAAATCCTCTATCCAACAAGTTTGAAACGGTTTTATATCCTTTTTCCAATTCTGTTTTTCACGTCCTTTTTATAATTTTTAATATAAATCTAATTCTCCTTTACCTTCTTCAATCTTTTGCATAATTCTAAGGGTAGAATTTTCAAATTCTTTCTTATGTTCACTTTTTTCATTAGTTTCATCTAAGGGTAATAAATCGATTTTATTGTAATCAACATTAGGACTTAGAGATATCTTATCTCCAATAATCATAAAGGAGACTCTACGTTCTTCTAGCCATTTTTTACTGGGTAATTGGTTTATATATTTCCTAAACCTGTCATTTGAAATGATAAAACAAAACTCATGTTTTAATGCAAAATTAAGTATCATTTCATCCGCGATTTTAGGAGCCTCCAGCATAACACCCTCATTTAGGAGTGCTCTATATTCATTAGGTTTGTCTATATTGTATTTCAATGTAGTATCGCATATACAATGAATATTTCTTCGTTCAAACCCTATTTCATCTATAAGATATCGTATTAAAATAAGTAAGTCTTCTAAAATTGGTTTCTTGTTCAAATTAAATTGATGATATGCGATATTGCTACCATCAATATATATCGAATAATTTTTGATTTCAGGAAAATCTACAAAACAACTTTCTAAACACATAAATTACACCTTTTTTGATTAATTTTTTAATTTATTTAAATATCAAATAGAAAGGAGAATATAAAATTCATCGTTTTATGAAATTTCTCTATTGAGTAAACTTAGTTAATGGTTTTAGGAAATGTCATATGATCACAAACTTTATATTTAAAATAAGGTTAATATCATTTATGAGCCTTAAAAACATCTATCCAGAAAAGATTCCAGAAGAACTTTTGGAAAAAAATCATGTAGATGATATTATTCTTTATGCGCTTGGCGCCTTCGGACCACTTCAAAAAGCAGAATTTAAAGAACTAAATAAAACAACATTTTACAAGTATTTAAATAAATTAATTGATAAAGGATTCATTTTTCCTCCCAGGAGAACACGAAGAACTGCGATCTATGAGATAACTCCTTCAGGTCAAGCAGAACTAATGAGAAGGTTGGGAAATTACACTTTCGACTTCTATGAAATGATTGCACTTGAGAAAAAGAAGATTAAGGGTCAAGTTTCCCAATTGAGTTCTTTTTTTGAAAAGTACAAAATAAATGATGACTTTATCAAAATTGAGTTTCTATCTTTGTACAATACTCTTGTTCGCGACAAATCTCTTTCAATATTTTCTATAGAACAGTTTAACAAACTACTTCTATATCTCGTATTAAATGATATGAAGTTTTTCACTAAAATTGATAATGTATTATCCATTGATAAATTTATAGAAGCCTACGATCTCGATACAACGAAAAGTATAACCAAAACAGATATTCAAATGATAATTCAAGAAGTAGTTGATAAAGAGAGATATGGAATAAAGATTTTTAAAGTTCCCCTTAAAGAAGAAACATTTATTTTCTTTAGGGAGGATTCGGAATTTGGAATCTTTTTTGGAACTATAATAAAAATGCATTTAAGAAATTTGAACTATCTTAAAAGTCTAAACGATTCTGAAATCTTTGAAAGTGACCTTGAAGACATAAAGAACTTAATGAAGTTCGATTTAATTAAGAAATATAAAATTTTTAATGAAGAAATAGAAGAGCCCATCTTCCATTTAATTGAAGATTACATTACAGAGTTACAAATTGAATTACATGAAAAACCATTTTTCGAAATTGAAAAAACTCAAGAATACTATTCTTTATACTCTCCCTTTATTGGATTTACTCACCCATTTAAGCCATTAAGTGAAGAAAAACTCGATATAAGCTCTACATTCCAACGTATAAAAGAAAATGAACCAAAAAATGAACGTTTATCTACAGCTTATGAATTATTTTGGGATCATCATCTTGAAATGGCATTGGTAGAAGTCAATAAGTGTTTAGAGTTAGATCCAACTGATTATTATACACTAAAACTAAAATCTGAGATTCTTTTTGATTCAGGAGATTATGAGACTGCTTTGAGAATTTATGAAGAAGCTTTGAATTTTAAAGATGAATTTGATAATATTTATGAAGAAATTTCTTTTATGGTCTATAAAGCGAGAATATTTGTTGCGTTAAAAAGATACGATGAAGGTTTGGTTATATTAAATAAAAATATACCTCTATTACTTGAAGTTGATGAAGAAGAGTCCTATATGGAACTTCAAATTTTCAAACTAAAAGCCACAATATTTTATCAACAAGAGAAATATAATGATGCTTTAATTGCAATCAATAAAGAATTAGAATATTTGGAGAGTTCTATGCAATATGATGAAGAAACTTTAATTGCAGAAAGCCTTTTACTTAAATCCAAGATTTTAAGTGAATTAAAAGAATATAATGAATTTATGTTAGTGATTAGAAAATTTATGCCATTTAAACTTCAAGATCCGAAGTATCTTTACCAAATTTCAAAAATTTCTCTTTTTATATCTCCATTATTGAGTTATTATTCAATAAGTAAAGCAGTGAATTTCGAACCTGAGAATAAAATATTTTTGGACCAACTTGAATTTGCACAAGAATACCCCAAACTATTATCACGAGTGTTCAGACAATCAAAAGATGTATTTGATGGAATAAAGTATCTAATTGATAAAAACACATACTTATCTGAAAATAAATTGATAAAATTGCTTAACCAAAGATTTATAGATTTTGATATGGATCATATTGAAGGGTCCGTGGAACTATTAATCAAAGAAAAAGTTTTGGAATTTGATAGTAATAATTATATTCAAATCTCATCAGAATTCGAAAAAAAAACTGAGATGATTCTTCAAAGATTGCATTCACTATCTAACTTAATCTTTTACTTAAAATTAGTTGAAATTTATACAAAAAATAATTGGAAGGATGTTCTGGAAAAAAATTTGATTAAAGAGTTATCAAATAGTTTAGAGGATGATGAAGTCGGAGTAAATTTTAACTATCTGCTTGAAAAGGCTGTTTTGATCAGAACAAAAGAGAATCGAATAACTATTGATGAGGTTAAATTTGAAGAATTTATTTTAAAACATTATGTAATTATAAAATGAGATAAAGGTTTGAAAACCCTCAAATCTTTATAAAATATAAAAATTAGGCAAATAGAAATTAATTCCCAATTTGAATGGTAATTCAATTCATTTTGAAATAATATTTGCTCCATCTCCTGAGGAAACCTCTCTATTATATTTTCTATATATTTTATAAATAAATGTGAAGAAAAAAAGACTTCATAAAAAATTGAAGACCATTATCACCAAGATTGTTTTTTTAATTTTTTCTTTTTAAATAGAAATAGACTAAAATATATTAATTTAAAAATTTTAGAAGTGGTAAATTTTGGTTTATGTATACAAACATGAAAGACTGATTAAGTTCTGTTTAGGTTTAGGTGGTATTTCAGGTGCTTTCTTTCACTTTAACAATCTATTTTATATTTCAGATCTTACTACTTGGATTCAGAACAATGGATTTTCGATGGTGATTTGTTCCATTTTGGGCATGCTTGTTGCAATTCTAGCAATCCTTACATCCCTGAACCCATATGATCCCATTCCACTAGATTGGCTCAGCATTCTTACTTTTGCGGTGATTTCATTCATGCTCACTAATATCATGAGCAGCCTAATTATTTTTTGTTCTTTTATCGTGTGTGTAATAGATAAAAAAAAATACTCTGAAGGAGATGAGTTTTGATTTGATTTTTTTTTTATATATAGAGGGAATTTTAATGAACTATATAATTTTTATAAGGTGATTTAGAAATAAAAACTAAAAAGCTTCCGATATATATAATAATCGCAATTTTTTTGAATGGGTTTTTCACTTTTCATGTCTACATTGAGCAAAATCCAAAGGTTTATGAAACTATCTCACAGTACAATAAACCTAGTAATATCTCTGATATAAATAGCAATCCCAACTCATCTTCCGTAGAAAACAATTATGACCTCATTCAAAAAATGTTTTCAAGAAAACTGAATGATTATAACGCTTTAGGATATTTTCCACAAATATATACCCCCTCACTTCAAGCTACATACTATGCTCTCTTCGTCATGGACTCACTAGGAAGATTGAATTCAATCAATATTACGGCAGTTTTAGAATATATCCTTTCATGCTATGATGAAGTCGAAGGGATTTTCATGGATGATTATGCTTATCGTTACTTGGATATACTGACTAATACACCCTGGATAGATTGTGTACTAAATTCCGTCTTAGAAGTGAATTGTTATGCTATTTTAGCATTGAATATCCTCGGAAGTTTGCACTTAATTAATTCTCAGAAAGCGATAAATTTCATCTGGAGTTGCTATAATCCCGAAGGTAATGAAAATGGCTTTATCGGGCAACCATATGATGCAAGTTTAGAAAATAAATTTAGAGTCGCTTCCGCAGATAATACATATTTCGCAATCCAAGCATTAGATATTTTATTAAACGATTGGAATGCATATAACATGGAAATTACCCGAATAATCCAATATATAAATATAATTCAATCTACCGAACCATCTGGTTATCTTCAAGGAGGGTTTTTTAATGATGTTAATCAGAGCCTCTCAACATTAGGAATGTTTGAACCAAACATTTATTCATCATATTATTGTTTGAAAATCCTTGAGACTTTTAACATGATCAATACGATAAGAATGGATGAATTTCATCAATATTTGGATGATCTATACCGACAGGAAGGAGAATATTTTAACTATGCAAAAATTGTTTTCCCTCCCAACTTTACTAATATTGTAGCAACAGCTGTCGGATTAGATCTTTCTAATCTTACAGGATATACTAATTTCAATAAAATAAACTCATTAAATTTTGTATACCAGCATCGGAACAATTTAGGTGGTTGGGATGCGTCTAGTCGAATCAAGTATCATGAATTAATAGATACATTTCAAATAGTTCGTTCTCTGGTAAATGTTGGAGAGATAGATTCATTAACTTCAGGAGAAATGGATGAAATCTCTAGCTTTATAGAATTATTTCAGCATCCAAATCATGGATTTTCCTTAATTTCGGAGGACTACATGATGATAGATTTAATTTATACTATAATCTCATCCTTTGAGAGCTATGGAAGAGTCATGGATTTAGATATAGAAAACTTATATAATTTTTTGATTGATTCTTACAGAGATGTCGATGGGTCTGAAGGATTTTTCTCTTGTACAAAGGTAGATTTCGCATATCAACAATTTCGCTCTCTACCTCTTGAAACATTTTTAATGGGACAATCGGATCAGATCAATTTGATGATGTCTCATGAAGCAAATTATAAAGCTCTTTCTTCCCTTCTAAAGATATTTAAACTCGATAACTTTGCGACTCAATATGATTTAAACCCATTAATTCAGAGAATCCTAAATTCTCAATTTTTGGATTTGAATTATGAAAATTTCGGTGGTTTTCAACCTTGTGTTCTCTATGGAGATTCTTCTTACAAAAATGCTCTAATTACTATAGAATCCAGTTATTACGCCTTACAATTGTTAAAATTTTTAGTAGATTATTTAGGTTTAGGGAATTTCACCGATATTGCGTTTAATAAATTCGCACTATATGACTTTATTTCCAAGAACGTGGAAGAAACTGAATCAGAGTTATATTATAATCAAAGAAATACTCAAAAAACTGAGAATGTTTTAGAAAATACGTATTGCATGATATCCATTTTAAAAGATCTTGATTTATATGGTTTAAATAGCCAGAAAATTAGATCCTTTGTCTTGAATCACATAGATTATCAAAACTTAAAGAACGTCTATTATTCGTTTAAAATATTAGAAATCATAAACTTCGATATAGAAATCGATTATCAACTAACCCAAAATTTAGTCAAATCTGTTTTTTTTGAAGATATAGGTGAATTATATTTAACTACAAATCTGAAAGTTATTGAACAAGACGCGTTCTTGTGGATATGCGAAATGGCACATAGTGATATCCAATTTGTTAAAACTACTTATTCTCAAAGTATAAAATTAGGAAGCATCAATACCATAACTACTACAATCAACAATTTGATTTCAGATTATTACGGACCATATCTTTCAGTTGTATTTGAAAGTCTTCAATTAGGAAGTTACGAACTTGAACTGGATCTAGACAACACTTATAGAATTGATTTTCTAGTTCCTGAGGAACCAAACTGTTTTCCATCAGTAGAAGGGCTACTAAAGTTTACCGAAGGCACAACTCAGATATTCCAGTTTCCAATTTCTTTCCAAACCACTTTCGATCAAACATATACTTATCTAATCTCGAAACAAAATAATAACTTTATTTT
>Ga0315536_1000495_pt1 | contig 19617 bp, 16 predicted proteins | sample SalMarSW160230MG_FD_203093 | JGI IMG/M metagenome (GOLD analysis project Ga0315536, IMG submission 203093) | Salt marsh sediment microbial communities from the Plum Island Ecosystem LTER, Massachusetts, United States - Salt Marsh Sediment SW1602-30 ...
TCAAGGTGCGCGTACCTGCCTGCCGGTATGTTCATCTTTCCGATGTCGCCGCCGGTCTCCGTTTCCGGCGGCACGGTCAGGCATACGCTGATCCGTTGTTTACTCTCTTCCGTGATTTCGGGATCGTCGTGGGCAATCACCAGGTATTTGGTGTCGGGAAAACGTACCAGTTCCCTGGCATACGCCCAGGTAAACAGTGTGCGGTTCAGCCTTTTGAAAAGCTCCATGTCCTGTTTATACGGCCCCACATTTCTCACGTAAATCACCCATGTTTCCGGATGATTGATCACATTGGTACCAATTAGTTTCTGTTTTACAAAAGCGGCCATCTCCTTTGTATTGAGCCTATTATAGCTGAGCCCGGAGCGGGTTTCTTTTCCGGTATTGCTTTTGCTTTTACTCAAATTGCTGTTGTCTTTATTGAGGATAATGCTGTTTTTCCTTCTCCATACCGTCGGTGATTCATGGAAATGCTCTTTGAACGATTTGGAAAAGGAAGCGGGGTTGGTAAAACCGCACTCCAACGCGATATCCGTTATGGATTTGTTAATTTCGAAAGCAAGCCGGGAGGCGGCTCGTTCCAACCGCAGCCGGTAGATAAAGTGAAACAGGGTTTCATGCATCAGGGAATGAAAGATCCTGTGGAAATGATACTTGGAAAAGCAGGCGATCCCCGCCAGTTGTTCCAGCGTGAACTCGTCGGCGATATTATGTTCGATATAATCGACAACCCGGTTGATGCGCGCGTAGTATTGGTTCATACCGTATCATACACCGGAGAACGAATTCGATGCAATTTAATTTGAAATTTTCCTGTGGGTTCTTATTTTTTCACGTCTTTCTCACCTTTAACAGCCGCGCGTTGATTGCCACGATTATGGTACTCAGCGACATCAGCAGCGCCCCGATTTCCGGTGAAAGAATAATACCGATTCCGCTTAAGACCCCGGCGGCCAGGGGAATGGCCACGACATTGTATCCCGTGGCCCAGATCAGGTTTTGGACCATCTTTTGATAGGTGGCCCTGCCGAACAGGATCAAAGCCTTGACATCCAGGGGATTGCTGTTCACCAGAATGATATCCGCGGTGGCCGCGGCCACGTCCGTGCCGGAGCCGATCGCGATACCCACCTGGGCCTGCGCCAGGGCCGGCGAGTCGTTCACCCCGTCCCCGGTCATGGCCACGTATTCGCCCGCAGCCTGCAGTTCCTTTACCTTTTCCTGTTTCTGTTCCGGCAGTACCTCGGCAAAATAGCCGTCCATGCCCAGCTCCTCGCTTACGGCCCGGGCGGTTACCTTGTTGTCGCCGGTGATCATCCAGCATTTGACTCCCTGTTTTTGCAGGGCCTTGACCGCTTCATAAGATTCAGGCCGGATGGAATCCGCCAGTGCGATTGATCCGGCAAGAGTGTTATCCACAAGCAGAAACACGCGCGTTTCCCCGGCCTGTATCTTCAGTTTTTGCGGAACGGACAGTCCTTTTTCCGCCAGATAACCCGGGCTGATCACCATGACGCGGCGGCTTTCCACGATACCCTCTACTCCCTTGCCCTTCAATGCCTTGAAATCCCGCGTCTTGGGCACGGTGATTCCCATGCTTTGTGCCTTTTGTATGATCCCCCGCCCGATGGGATGCTCCGACCGGTTTTCAAGGGCGGCGGCAAAACGGATGATCTTTTTTTCATCATACGTCTTTTCATGGACCGCGACATCTGACACCTCGAAACTCCCCATGGTAAGGGTTCCTGTCTTATCGAACAGCACGGTGGTGATTTTACGCGCGTTTTCAAACGCCGTCCGGTTGCGGATTAAAAGCCCGTTTTGCGCGGATTTCGCGGTGGATACGGCCACCACCAGGGGGATGGCCAGACCCAGCGCGTGCGGACAGGTAATCACCATTACCGTAGCCATACGCGCAATGGAAAACTGCAGGTCCATTCCGGTCAGCAGCCAGGCAGTAAACGTGGTAATCCCCACCGTAATCGAGACAAGGGTCAGCCAGAACGCCGCCCTGTCCGAAAGCGCCTGGGTGCGTGACTTTGTCTCCTGAGCATCCCGCACCAGATTAATGACCTTGGCAAGATATGAGTCCTCTCCCGTACTCTCCACCCGGAGATCCAGCGAGCCGTCCCCGTTTAATGAGCCCCCGATGACCTTATCATCCTGTTTTTTCTCCACCGGACGCGACTCACCGGTAAGCATTGATTCGTTCACATAACCTGACCCGAACAGGACCGCCCCGTCCGCGGGTATCTTCTCTCCCGGTTTTACCAGAATAATATCCCCCCGCTTTATCTCCGCCAGGGGCACATCCTGAATGTTATCGCCGTTTTTTTTGTGAGCCGTATCCGGCATCAGTTTGGCGAGCTTCTCCAGGGCGTTCGACGCGCTTAAGACGGAGCGCATCTCAATCCAATGGCCGGCAAGCATGATATCGATCAGCGTGGCCAATTCCCAGAAAAAGGTTGAACCGGCCAGACCGAAGGTAACCGCGGTGCTGTAGACATAAGCCACGCTGATGGCCACAGCGATCAATGTCATCATGCCCGGGGCTTTTTTCCCCAACTCATCCTTAAGACCTTTAAGAAACGGCCAGCCGCCGTAGAAAAAGATAAAACTTGAAAAGAGGAATATGATATAGCGCGCGCCCGGAATGACCAGGGAAAAACCCAGCACCTGCTGAATCAGTTTGGACAACGCAAGCACGGGCAGTGTGGCCGCGAGGGAGATATAAAACCGTGTGCGGAAGTCCTTTATCATCATGCGGTGATGCGCCGAATGGTCATGGTGGGCATGGCCGCTCATATCCTGGCCGCCGTGATGGCCGCCGCCGTGGTCATGGTGGGCATGGCCGCTCATATCCTGGCCGCCATGATGGCCGCCGCCGTGGTCGTGCATTGCATGATTATGGCCACCGCTGTGCCCGGTGTGCATCTTTTGACCCGTCATGTCATGATCACCGCCGGGATGTTCGGGCATGGCAGCATGTTTATCTGTTTTATCCATTCGTTACCTCCGTTTTTTTATTATATTAAAAAACCTATTGCTTTTCCGCAACTATAAGCCGGACCACTCCAAAAAAACGGCTTTCCACGCTGCGTACAACAAGTCCCGCCCGCTCGATATTCGCCTGTGTTCTGCGTATAAGCGATGTGCCGAGAACAAGCCGCGTTATGATATTCGCCGCGTACAACAGGATATTGACAAACCAGTGAGGGCTGCGCATATGTTCCAGAAATATCGCCTTTGCCCCCGGCCGCAGCACCCGCTTTACTTCGGCAAGCCCGGCTATGGGGTGAGGTACCGTACAGAATACGAATGTGCTGACCGCCCCGTCGAAACTGTTGTCCGCAAAACCCAGATGCTCCACATCCATTTTTTGTAGGGTCACATTACTCAGACCCAATGCTTTTTTTCTCTTTTCAGCCCGCTGCAACATGGTCTGACTGAAATCGATGGCGGTTATTTTTTGCGTTTTCTTGTAGTAGGGCAAGTTTTTTCCCGTCCCCACCCCAATTTCAAGCAGATCATCGGCGCTTCCGGCCAGTGCCTTGCCGCGCAGGTTTTTAAAAGCTATCTTATCCATCAATCTTCCCATATTGTCATAAAAATCAGCCATTCTGTCGTAGCGCTTTTCGGCATACGGTGTATATTGATATCCATTCTTCATCATATTTATAATATACTATACCCCGGTAGGGTAGGCAAATAAAATGTATTGTCCCCTCCTTAATAATTACATTGACCCCGGTTTGTTAAAGCAATAATTTCTAGTTACACAGGAGGTACAGTATGCTAAAAAGTAGATTTCTTATCGGCGCCTTGATTCTGCTGCAAGCAGCAAGCGTCTTAAACGCGCAGAGCCTTTCCGCGCCGGCGGTAACCAACGTCAGCTTTAAAGGTCCGGGAGATGTGACCCTGAAGGCCTACCTGGCGGTACCTTCCGGTAAAGGCCCCTTTCCGGCGGTTTTGCTGATTCATGAATGGTGGGGGCTTACCCATAATATCAGGCTCTTGGCGGACGCCTTGGCGGTAAAGGGGTATGTGGTGCTGGCGGCCGATGCCTTTCGCGGCAAGGTTGCCGGGGCGCCGGCGGAGGCAGGGAAACTGGTGCAGGGAACACCGGCAAAGCAGGTGGCCGGAGACCTGGATGCGGCCTTTGCTTACCTGCGAAAGCGGCCCGAGGTTGATCCCAAACGGGTGGCGGTTTTCGGTTTCTGTTACGGCGGCACCCAGTCCATGTACATGGGAACAAGAAATCCGGAACTGGCCGCGGTGATTATCTTTTACGGGCCGGGTCCGATTACGGATACGGCACAACTGGGAACCATGAAACAGGCAGGGCCCCTGCTCGGTATATATGGCGAAGATGATCCCAACATTCCGATGAAACAGGTAACTGCTTTTGACCGGGCCCTGAAGGACAAGGGGGTGGAACATACCATCACCGTATATCCCGGGGTGGGGCATGCCTTTGTCAACGCCGGCAATTATAATAAAAGCGGCACACCGCAAAAGGCCTGGAACCAGATGTTGGATTTTTTAAAGCATACGATCGGGAAAACCGCGGGCATGATGTAGGAGCTGTTACCGTACAGGGGCGACAACTTTGGCCAACTTCCTTTCTATCTCATAGGCACTATCGGCAAGTTGCGCATTCTCGATTGCCTGCATCGATGCTACAGGATCAACCGCGGCTATTTCTGTTTCTTTCCGCTTGCCGGTCTATTACAATGACATTGCAGGGAAGCATTGTATCGGTGCCGGCCGCGGCTGTCTTCATAGGTTTTCACTGCGTAAAAAAAAGACCCGGGCTTCTCTGACAGAGTAACCCGGGTTAAAATTAGAGCGCCGGATGGGATGTTACAAATACTGTTGTAACGTACCCTTTCCTTTTAATAATATAGTACATAAATAACGAAATTTCAATATATTTTATCGATTTTTCACTTAAAAGATATGTGCGGGATATCAGGCGACAACTTCAACTCGCTCTCAGCATAATACTTGATCTCATTTCTCAAGATAAGCGCTACGTTGTTGATTATTCCGTTCAGATCGGCGGATCCCCATTCAGCCTTGGGATTAACCCGGGCAAAATCCTTCAGGTTCCTGACAATTTCACTTATGCGCTGAATTCCGTCCCGGTTGGCTTTAAGCAGTGAATCGATATCAATGCAAATATAATCTATCTTGAGTGACTCCAGGGATTCCCCTATTTCCCGGGGGTTGTTCGTGTTTTTGTATACGGCAATAATCTTCTTCAGGTTGGTGATATACATCTCGAAAGTATTGAGGTTACTACTAATGTAGCCCGGTGGATTGTTGATTTCATGGGCAATTCCCGCGGCCGGCTGGCCTATTCCGGCCGGCTTCTCGGACTGGATCACCTGCGCCTTGGCCTCATTCAGTTTTTTCTGGATTTCTTTTTTCTGTGATACGTCACGAAACAGAATAGCAAAACCCAAAAGCCGGCCGTATAAACCGTGAAATTATGAAACGAAAACTCGCGCACCAAGGCATCAAAGATGCTTTTCTCGTCATCCACAACCAGAATAGTACCGAGGTCATTAATATTATTTTCGCCCACTACTCGACCTCCTCTTCAAGATGAAGCAGTACGGGGAGTTTTATGCTGAATTCGGCCCCTCCGCCTTTCCTGTTTTTTACGCTGAGCTCCCCGTTATGTTTGGTAATAATATCATAAGAAATATTCAGTCCGAGGCCGGTGCCTTCCCCGATTTCTTTGGTGGTGAAAAAGGGATCGAATATCTTATCGGTAATTTCATCGGGTATACCGGGACCATCATCCGCGATGGTGCAGATTATAAAGCTGTCCTGCTCTTTAGTAGAGACGGTGATCGTTCCAGGGTTTTTTCTCTGCTGCGACTTAATGGCCTGCGCGGCATTGAGGATGATGTTCAGCAGCACCTGGTTGATTTCACCGCCGGAACACTCTATCTCCGGCAGGGGCGACAGGTTTTTTATCACTTTGGCCGTGAATTTCAGTTCATTCCCCAAAATCTGCAGGGTATCGTTTATGCCCTTGTTCAAGTCATACCTGCCGTGCTTCTGAATTTTATCGATATATGAAAAATTTTTAAGCCCATTAATAATGGTGGAAATCCTATTAAAACCCTCATTCATTTCACTGAAAAGCTCGTTAAAATCCAGTAGAATTATATCGATCTTAAATTTCGTCTTAAGATCTTTTACCGAAACGCTTTTTCTGTTGCCCCCGCCCTCTTCCGTCTCACGGAACAGGCCTTCCAATTGTTTCAGATACGAGAGGATATTATCCATATAGGTCTTCAGGCTCAGACATGAGCTTTTTATGAATCCCAAGGGATTGTTTATTTCATGGGCCACACCGGCCGCAAGCTGGCCGATCGCGGCAAGTTTGTCCTGGCGTATGATTTTTAAATGCGCTTCCTCAAGCTTTTTATTCGTTTCAAGCAGCTCTGTGTTTTTTTTCATCAGCAGCATTTCATTACGCACCCGCTCGGTAACATCCTTGATTATTCCCGTATACTCCACGGGATTACCGTCTTCATCCTTGATTAAAATCGATGTTTCCTGGCCGATAAACCTTGTGCCGTCCTTTTTCTTGAGAATCAACTCAAAATCCTTGATATGCCCTTGCTCATGCATGATTTGATCATAGTACTCCCTGTCGGAGGGGTTATAATACAAGTCAACCACGGAAATGCCTTCAAGCTCTTCTGATGAAGAGTACCCCAGCAATTCGGCGCCGTAAGAATTTATACTCGCGATCCTGCTGTCCGGACGGCAGATATATACAAGTTCCATGGTACCCTCAAACAGGGATTTATATCTTGTTTCAAGCTCTTTAAATCTTTTTACGGTAGCATCATTGTCTCTCATCTTACAGCCTCTTAAAATTATAGAAATCAATATAGAAATAATCAAATTAATTGTATCGTAATGGAAAATATATATACTTTATTAGTAGGAAGATAAATCTGCGGAAGAACGGGTGAAAGAATGGCAAAGTCGCTTATCTTATGCATTGATGATGAGGTCAATATTCTAAAATCAATAAAGAGACTTTTTATCGACGAGGAGTATGAAATAATGACCACGACCAAAGGGGAAGAGGGCCTTGAACTACTGAAAAAGCGGAAGGTTGACGTGCTGATCACCGACCAGCAGATGCCCGGGATAAAGGGCCTGGAAATTATCAAGCAGGCCAAAAAAATATCACCACAGACCGTAAGGATAATGATTACGGGATATTCCGATATCGACGTTACCATTTCCGCGATCAACGAGGGAGAAATACACCGTTATATTGCCAAACCATGGGACAACGACCAGTTCAAACAGATAGTAAAAAGCGTCCTGGTAAAAAATGCGGCGAATAAAAACGGCCGCTACAACGAACAACGGCTCAAGCGTGAAATGGCCGAACTTAATGCAGCGCTGCGTACGGCCAGCCTGTATACCGTAAGGGCGTTGTCCAACGCCATTGAGCTGAAAGATAAATACACAAAAGGACATTGTGACCGGGTGCTGGAATACGCGCTGATGATCGCCGGTAAGCTTGAGCTTGCGCCCGAGCGGGTAACAAACATCCAGTACGCGGCCCTGCTTCACGATATCGGCAAAATCGGCGTTCCGGCCGGGATTCTGAACAAACCCGGCCCCTTAACCGACCCGGAATGGGAGATTGTGAAGCAGCACCCTCAGAACGGGGCCAAAGTGACCATGGGAATCGATTTTCTTAAGGCCACCTCGCGTATCATCCTGGAGCATCATGAGAAAATCGACGGCTCCGGTTATCCGTACGGTAAAAAGGACAAGGAGATTCTGTTGGAGAGCAAGATCATCAGCATAGCGGATGTCTTCGACGCCCTGACCTCGGACAGGGCCTACCGCAAAGCCCGCTCCCATAAAGAGGCCTTGGAAATAATCGCGGTCGGTAAAGACAGGCATTTCTCCGGCAAACTTGTGGATATCTTTATAGGGGAACTGAAGGGGTAGTTGTTTACCCCTTGGAAACGACACCGTCAGCGCTAACCGTAATCAGATTTTTACAGGAAGGACACCTAAACCTTCCCGGATTTGCTATACGCAGCAGCTTGGCGCAAAAGGGGCAGCGGTGGACCTCCTTGTCCGCTATTCCATCGGTTTTTATTTCCTGAAGGTTGTCGATAATCTTAAAAAATCCGGAAAAACCCAGCAGGTGAAGTACCGAGTTTACCTTGTCATTGATGTGCATGAAATACAATCCGATATTTTTCTGTTTTAAGTGGGTCATTATTGTATGAAAAGACCCGATGCCTGTAGAGGAAATATAGGTCAGTTTTCCTAAGTCGATCACGACATGCACGGCCTCTTCGTAATCATCCACAATTTTGGCAAGACTGTCGGAAAAACGGGTTGAATTATGGGTATCCAGCGAACCGTCAAGTGAGATTACCAGCGTCCGGGGTGGGTTTTGCACAACAGCCATGGAGATTCGCAGGCCGGTCTTGGCCTCATTAAAATCCTTAAAAAATGCGTTCACATCTGCCAAAATCCTTCCTCCTCTGCTTATGCCTTACTTCCAAGAACCTCAGCGGTAATCAGGGTAACATCATCATTAAAATCACCGCCCTGCAGAGCCAGGCGGGCGTTTTTTATCATCCCTTCATGAAACTCATCCGCATCATTAACATGGGGAACAACCGTGGAAAGATCCAAAAAATTAGAAGCATTGCCTGTACCCGGATATTCGAGTAAACCGTCCGTGTACAGGATAATCCGGTCCCCGATGGAAAGCGGCAAAGAAAGCTCTTCATACACCGCTCCTGCGGCAAATCCCATTCCCCGTCCCTCCGCGTCGTACTGCTTAACCTGGTCCTGCCTCACAATCGCCAGCGGCAGATGCCCGGCCTTGGCGAATTTGATACCCATTGTCTTAAGGTCAAGGTAACACGCTGAAAAGGTAATCAACATATCTGGTATTTTTTCCAGCTCCGCGCACACCCGGTTATTCAGCCAGCATAAAAACGCAGCCGGGGAAAACCCGCTGTCCTTACGCCCGACGACGTATTGGCTGTAGATCATGGATTTCAACATGGCGGTGACGAAAGCGCCTTTTATACCGTGCCCGGAAACATCCCCGATAAGCGCCAGATAACACCCGCCGCCCATATCGATCACGTCATAATAGTCGCCGCCGCAGTTTAAGGCCGGCAGGGGCAGGTAGCTTACCCGGAACCGGATGCACTCTGAAACCGGCAGCACCCTTTTCAAAATGGTTTTCTGCAGTTCTCCGCCCCAACGAAGCTCTTCCCTGATCATGTCGTGGTATTCCCTTTTGGCTACCCGCAGTTTGTATAACTCAAGCGCTTTCTCCAGCTCGGCGATAAGCATATCCCTGTTCCAGGGTTTAAGGATGAATGAGAATATGCCCGCTTTTATCCCTTTCATGAGTTCTTTAATCTCAGTATGCGCGGATAAAAGGATGCTGATAATATCCGGATATAACTCTTTTACCCGGAGGATAAAATCGGCACCGCTCATCCCGGGCATTCTCTGGTCTGAAATCACCACCGCTACGTCTTTGTGTGCTTTTTCCAGGATTGCCAGTCCCCTTACCGCCGAGCCGGCGGCAAGCAGTTCCACGTTATGCTTTTCCGCAAAGAACACCAGTTCACGCCGTAAGGACTCAAGAATTTTTTCCTCATCGTCAATAACCAGTATTTTTTGTCTCGACATTACGAACGTTATGCGTTAAACTGCGTCATAAACCCGGAACAAGCCCACCCAGCACCACCTTTTATTTCGCACCTACGGCGCTTGGGGCGATCTCGTCCTTTTTATAATCCCCCCGCCGCAGTAGAATCTCCGGTATGGCTTCCTCTAGATGCTTGTTCATATCCAGGAATTTCCCGCGAATATTATTGGCCTGTATGGCCACTTCCATCATTTTTTCGTCCTTGGCAGCCAGTCCGCCCGGATCATTTAAAGCCGCAAAACGATCAAGCAGCTCCAAAATCGTCCGGTTTACCGGATATGCCTGGTCCTCATTCTCGTCCAGGTGCTTTCCGAAGTTGTTCACGTCGGTGGTACTCACCGGATACATTCTATACCCGTCATGAGGATTCTCATACGCAGGCTTTAATAAACCGAACAGCATCAACAGGCTCTTCGGATAAATACTTCCCGGTTTCCATCTGGTAAACATCTTAAAACATTCCGAGATGATAAAGGTATTGGGCTGCACGGCGCGGAAAAATGTTTCGGGGTTGTTGTTCCCCAATAGAGCGTCCACAACCCAATGGTTTTCAAACTGTATTAATGTAAGAAAAACGGGATAATTATCCGCATCCAGCTTGACTTTGGACATATACCGGGCAAAACAGATAGTGGTATCCACCCCCTCGGCATCTTTGCAGGCGAACATCTTATGAAGAAAGGTAAGCTCCAGATGATTGATTTGCTCTACAGTCCATCCGGCGATTTTATCGATCTCTCCGGCTATCTTTCTATCGCTCATCTTGTTACTCCTCATCCGGTTTACTTACCTTCTTTTTTCGGTTCCGTAGCTTTTCCTCCCGCCTCTTTTAGGGCGACCAATTTGCGCGGCGCAATCTCATTATCGAGATTGGGTTCGGTCTGCAGCAGAACATCGGGAATTACGTCTACCAAGCGTTTTGTTGAATCAAAAAAGTTGTTGCGAATGTTATGCGCGTGTACGGCCAGGTCTTCCATTTCCTCATTTATGCCCTGTCCCTCAAGCGCGCTGATTTTGTCCAGAATATCCAGGATACTTCTGTTCAACAGGTCGTCTTGCCCTTTTTCCTCAATAAGGTGCTTACCCAGGCTGTTTACGTCGGAGATCGTGGGCGGATAAATCTTATAGCCGTCCAGGGGATTACTGAACGCGGCCTGGAATACACCCAAAATAATCCCCAAGGTTTTGGAGTAAATCTCGGCCGGGTGATACTGGGCCAGAAAACTGAAACAGGTTGCTATAATAAAATAATTGGGCTGGATCGAGCTCATGAACAGGAAAGGATCACGCGTCCCCAGCAATGAGTCTATCACATGATGATTGCGCACACCCAAGAGTTTTAAAAACACCGGGTAGTTTATATTGGTAATGCCCACGCTGTTCAAATAACACGCATATGTTATCGAGGCTTCCACGGCCTCGGTGGTGCGGACACCCATCAGGCCCTTTAACAGACTGTACTCGATCTGCGCAATTTCATCTTTTGTCCAGCTTTGTTTTTTCTCAAATAATTCTTTCATTCTTATCTCCTTCCTTCATATTTTTCTAATCCACGAATACGTTGACGGGCGCTATTTCTTTGGCGATATAGTCCGATTTTACCAGCAGCACCTGGGGAATAATATCTTCCATCTTCTTTCGTTTATCAAAGAAGAAGGTCCTGATGCTGTTAGCCTGACGCGACATCTGTTCCTTATCCGCGTTATCCGAAGTACCCTCCAAAGAACCCAGGCGGTCAAGGATATTCAGTATGCAGCGATTGTTTTTATCATCCTGGCCGAGTTCTTTGTTCAGATGCTTCCCCAGGTTGTTGATATCATTGATACTCGCCGCGTAAATATTATAACCGTCTTTTGGTGAGCTGTACGCAGCCTGCAAAACACCCAGTATGATAGCCAAGGTCTGTGGATATATACCACCGGGATGCCATTTGGTAAGCAATTTATACGCTTCAAAAATAAGGTAGTTGTTGGGCTGGATTTTACTTAAGAGCAGGAAGGGGTTCTTGTCACGAAGCAGGGCGTCGATCACCCAATGGTTCTCCACCTCCAGCAGCTTTAAGAAGAGAGGATAATTATCATTTGTCAAACCGGAAAGGCTTAAAAATCTGGCATAGGAAATCGCCGATTCCACCGCCTCTACGGTTCTGCAACCGATAATATTCTCAAGGATCTCAATCTCCACATCCCCAATCGACTCCTTCGACCACGTTTGCTCATCCCATATTTCTTTTTGCTTATCCATTTTTTCCTCCTTGTAAAGTCAGTTATGGAATAATTGGTATTCTTAATATATAGTATTGTTTATATGACAGATATTTGCAAATTTTTTTAAAATTTATGCGCAACTAAATCTTGCGTTTATAAAAATCCACAAAGGTCTTGCCGAGCCCGGAATAATCATCCGTTTTTTGCGCCGCGGCGGCCTTGTTGTTGTTTGTAAACCATGTAATAAAATAATCATTTATGTAGCGGCTTCTCTTTTGTAAATTAGCACTTATTAATTGCGCCTCTTCCCGTGCGTCCTCCACATACCCGGCAAAGCAAAGGAGCGCAAGATTGTACAGGTGTTTGCCGGTCAGTTCCAGCATTACGTCCAGCCGTTCCCGGAAATCCGCTATCGTGTAACATTCGAAATTGGACGGTTTTAACAGGGTAAGAAAACGGGTTTTCTCTTCCCTGTGCCAGCCGAACTCATCGTCTCTCCCCGTAATCTTCATCTCCTGCGCCGCAAGGTCCGTATGGTTGTAATCTATGGCCACAATCAAGTCTTGCTGCGCGGTATTGTGAATGACAAGATAGTTATTGGGATTGCGGTCTTCGTCGAACATCAGCCAGCGGTTGATAAGGTCATTGGCCAGTTCTTTGCGCAGCGGCTCCTCAAGATAATTATAACCGCTGATCTGCGTGGCCTTCTTTATCACCTTGGACGCACGGTAATAATCTTCTCCGATTTTTAAAAGTAAGGTGGGCGCGGAAAGCGTCTGCAGGTTAAGATCGATCAAATAGGCAAGCTGGCCCAGCAGGCTTTCAAACACTTCCCCGCCGGCAACTTTTTTCACTATCCAGGCACACCCGTCACCATCAACCGCGCCGATATACCCCCGCAGTTGAGCGTTAAAAGGGACAATCCGCTTGTCATCATCCAACGTAAACGTAAGTTTGTGAAATTTGTTCACCAATTCCACATCACTGTATTCCAGGTAGAAGTCTTTTACAAGCGCCCCATCCTTCACCTTGGCGATCAGGCTTTTGTTCATTTTTCCCTCAAACACACATAGCCTCTTTTTTTGGTTCCTGCGCAAAATGTACCTGCAGTTCATCGCCGACGACAAAATAAGGGGCGCGTGTTTTGGCCCCGGAATAAAGGATATGGTGATTGGCAATCCCCAGGACATTACGCCATATTCCCGATGTGTCCCCCGTATTCCACAACGGATTATGGCCGACAATAAACAGGCTGTCTTCAGGCATGTCAAGCTTGCGCAGCATTGTGCGGATATCGTCCGCGCAATATTCGCGGTTACTGGGGGTTCCCCGAAACTCATTTATCCTGTTCCAGGTCAGCTGATAGTACATGTCCGGATAATCGCTGATATTGATGAGTTCCTCACGGCTGATTCCGCCCCGCACCGGCCCGGCATGGGTGATCACATAATTATCCGAAATCACACAAAGGGGAAGGCTGTCGAAAAACAACTCGACCTCTTTTACATAAGCGGCCCCCCGTTTCTCCAGCACGTGATTCTTGAACTCCAGTCCCTGGGCGATCCCGCTTTTCACCAGGCGCTCGTCAAACGTATCATGGTTGCCCCGGAGATAAATGATGCGCTGCTGATATTTGAGGATCAGCTCAAAGATGTATTCCAGGGTCAGGAGAGAGCTTTCCATTTCCTTTAAATGACCCATCTGATCATTATGTACGGCGTCACCCAGGATAACGAGCACGTGCCGCTGACCGCTTAAACGCTTCCGGTTTCCGTTGTGCCCGATGATCTTTTGCAGGTTTTCGTATTTCGAATGCAAATCGCCGACCACGATTGTTTTAAAGGAAGCAGGTATTTCAACAAGCCCGCCGGGCTCTTTATGCCGGTTTTTGCTTCTGTACCTGCTGCGCCTGATTATTTCATTTACATTACGTATATCGGAAATTTTCAGCATTGTTTTCTCCCTACTTATAATAGTATGAATACTTCGTATTGTGTCAAATTTATTATTTGCCGTTTTGTTTCAGGTAGTTTTGATATTTTTCGGCGGGTTTTATCTCATGCAGTTCTCGTTTTATGCCTACCAGTAATACCTGGGGGATCACATCCATTAATTTTTTCCTGTTGTCGAAAAAGGCGATGCGGATATAAAAGGCATGCTTGGCCAGGATACTTTTGGTAATATTCTGCTTATATTCGCCCAGCTGGGTTATCTTATCCAGCACATTTAAAATCAGGCGGTTGTTTGTTTCATCCTGATCCCGGGACTCGTCCAGGTATTTTCCGATATTATTCAGATCATTTATTTTCAGCCGGTATATTTTATAGCCGTCATCAGACTGGTAATACGCGTACTCCAGTACTCCCAGCAGCGCGTCAAGCACTTTGTAATAGATCTGCTTGGGATGCCAGAAGGAGAGTATTAAAACGGCCTTTTTTATTAGAAAGCGGTTGGGCTGGATATTGGAAAACAACAACCGGGGGTCCCGTTTGGCAATAAGGACATCCACCACCCACCTGTTGTTGGTTTCCAGCAGTTTCAGAAAAAGCGGATAGTTGTGCTGTGTAATCCCTACATAATTCAGATAGCGTGCGAAACCGGCACAGGATTCAACCTGTACAGCGGTCTGGCAGGAAAAAATACCGTTTACGATAATGTTTTTATTTTGCTTAAAAAGGATATCTTCTTCTTCGTACTGAAATGTATCCGCCATATCTCTACCATTGTTGTTTTCTACAGGTTTTTCACCGCTCTATCAACATTATCGGAAATTTACGGATACAGTATACCCTCTTTTTTTTATTACCAGAATTTAAGAAAATCTGTTATAATTAATCAAATGACAAACCTGAAAGGGAAAATCATCAACAACTGCTATTATGTAAAAGAAAAGGTCGGGGAAGGACCCTACACGGTGAACTGGTACGCGAAATCCCTGTTTTCCGATTTTCATGTAAATCTGAAATTTCTGAAACATACCAATTCTACCTATAACGCCGGAGCGCTTTTGGCTCTTAAGAATGAGATATATAAAACATACAACACCTATCACGCGGCCATCGAAAAAATTCTTGAAATGGATGAATACGAGAATCATACCTACATCGCCACCGAACGGATTAACGGCACCACCCTTGAAACGTACCGTAGGGAAAAATCCGTGTTTTCGCCACAGGATGCCGTTTATCTCAGCATTAAAATCGGCCGGGCCCTGGAATATGTACACGGCCAGAATATAATTCACAAAAATCTTAACCCCGCAAATATCTGGCTGCTTACCCACTTCGACCAGATACAGGCGGTCAAACTGTCCGATTTCGCCTTCCTGGAGTTCGAGGAGCTCATTCAAAAGGGGGAGAAGGCCGTCGGGCACTGGTGTATGGCCCCTGAGGTTATAGAGAGAGACCGGGATACGATCGATCAGACAAGCGATATCTTTTCCCTGGGGTGCATCCTCTATTGGCTGCTGACAAAAACAATTCCGTATAAACGAAAAGAGGAAAAATTCGGCGGTCCCACGCCGCCCCGGCCCCCCTCTTCGCTGAATCCGGAAATACCGCCATTTCTTGAATTTATTGTATTGAAAGCCCTCCGGCTTGAGCAAATTGCCCGTTACCGAAGCGCGGCACTGCTCTGCCGTGACCTGATTCGCTTTAACACCCAGCCCGATAGCACTTTTTACGGAGAATCCCCGGAACCGGCGGAGGCTGAGAGCGCGAGCGGCAGCACACAGGAAACAAATCAACGGAAACCCGCGGCGTCGGACAATGTTGCGTTGAATGATTCCCGTTACAAACACAAAAGTGAGGATTTTAATTTTTTCAAAAGGGTTCTCAAGGCCGGGAAGGCCGACCTGGAATATTTAAAGAAGCAGTTCTATTACTTGGTCAACTCCCGCGGAAATATGCTGATACTGCAAAATCCCACGCGCGAATATATTCGGCTTCTGGATTATTTCAAGGATTTTCTAACGTACAACAACAGTCTCATGCTGAACTTTGATTGCCGGAGTAGACAGGCGGATTACTCCCTGTATTACTTTCTACTGGCTTCCTATTTAACATACCTGAGGGAACACGACGCGGGCCTAAAGAAAATCAAAAAGCTGCTGCAAAAAAAATACACGCTGCAAACCGAGACACTGGCGTCCTTTGCCCCGGAGTTGGGTCCCTTGTTTGCACAGAAACCAAAAAAGAAACGCCTGACCGCCGTTTCCGAAATGCAGACGAAATTTACCCGGGATTTCATCAAACTGCTTGAAGACTATTGCACCAAAAAAAATTCATTGGCGATTGTATTACAGAATATCATGTATATTGACCCGATGAGTAAATCACTGTTATACTATACCGATCAGCAAATTACCGGCTTACCCGTACTCATCCTGGGTATTCTCTCATAAAAAGGTTCCCCGGGATGGGGGTATAAAAAGAAATCTTCCATGAAATTATCAAAATATTTGGATATTTTTGGCATTTCCAGTATAATTATATTAATAACGAGTCGCACATCGTTATAACGGGAGGGGAAATCATGATTTTATCAACTAAAAACAATAGAAAAATTATGCCGAAAATTCGCTGTCCACGTTGTGAAAAAAGCAACATGTATTATCTGGATAATGTTCTTCACTGCCCCGAATGTACATACCGGGTCGTTCTCTACTGCGCGCACAGAAAGGTATCATAACACGTATACAGCCGTATAAACTTAGGATTTATTTTTGCCCTTGCTTCCTGGGAAGGGTGATTATAACACAAGTCCCCTGCCCCGGCCTGCTCTCAATCGCTATTTTTCCTTCATGCAATCTGATTATCTGACTGCATACCGGTAATCCCAGCCCCGTACCTTTGGCTTTTGTCGTAAAAAAAGGATCGAATATTTTTTCAAGCACGTGGGTTTCTATTCCCTGCCCATTGTCTGTAAACTGGATAGAAATATGATCATTCTCTTTTTTGGCTTCAATATCGATTGTTCCCGTCTCTTCTAATAAGGCGTCGCAGGCGTTGTTTATGACATTTTGAAACACCTCTTTTATCTGCAGCGGGTCGACCATAATGGAAGTATTACGTATATGCGTCGTTTTCATGTTGATTAAGATCTTTTTCTTGGTATTTTCCCGGACCGCGTTGACACAATCCTTGATAATGGAATCAATATTTGAATCCTGCATTTGCGGCTGTTTTATACGCGCGTAAAACAGCAGGTTATTGATAATCTGTTCACTTTCGGTGATTTTTTTCTGTATGCTTTCTATATGGCGCTCGATCGGCGCGTCGCCGGCCTTTCTCTGGATGTTATACAGGGCAGCCGTTATGCCGGCCAGGGGATTGCGCAGTTCATGGGCTACAAAGGATGACAGCATACCGATATCGGAAAGGCGTTTGGCCTTGGCCACCTCCTGTTCGGCGGCCAAAAGCTCCCTGGTCTTGTCCTGTACCAACCGCTCCAGAGACTCTTTATCCCGCTTTAAAACCTCTTCGGCATTTCTGCGTTCGGTAACATCACGGAACACCAGCACAACCCCGCTGACCCTGTTACTGCGGTCCTTGATTGGCGCACCGCTGTCGCCGATCGGAATTTCCGTCCCGTCTTTACGGATAAGGATTGTGTGATTGGTAAGACCTACAATCTTCCCCTTTTTCAGAACCTCGTCGATCGGGTTCGGAATCTTCCCCCGGGTATTTTCGTTGATAATCCTGAAAACCCGGTTCGAGTTTTTTCCCAGGGCCTCTTTCAAACTCCAGCCGGTCAACTCTTCGGCGACCTTGTTCATGAATATCACAGTTCCTTTTACATCGGTGGAAATAACCGCGTCACCGATACTGGACAGGGTTGTTGCGTATCTCTCCTCACTGATGCGCAATGCGTCCTCTGCTTTTTTACGAATGGCGATCTCATTTTCCAAATCCTTTTTGGAGGCGGTTATCTCTTTCAGGTCCGCGGCCATACGGTTAAAAGCCCGCGAAAGATCACCAATCTCATCCTTTTCCCCGGCCGGGATGCGGAATGAAAGGTCTCCCTTCCCTACGGCCTCGGTACCGGTTTGCAGACGTGTTATGGAGGCAAGGGTGCGCCGGTAAAACAAAATGTAATTGACCAAAAAATACAATATAAAAACGGCGTACATGATATAAATCAGGATATCGTTTCCAAATCTCATATCTTCCGCCTGTTCACGGAGCAACTGGGTAAGTCGTTCCGCGTTAAAAATCAGTCCCTTGTTCTGTACGGACATACGATTAAAGGACAGCCGTGTCAGCAGCAGAGAAGATCCCGCTTTTCTGGAAAACATCACATTCTCAAATACGTTTTTTACCCGCCGGCAGCTTTCGCTGACAGTATTCACAAGGACCTGTGCCTGGGCCGTATCCGGTTTAAGCCCGGCTAATTCATGTAAAATACCGGAAAATTTCCTTTTCCAACGGAGAAAGAGTTGGTTTTCACCATACAGGATATATTCGTGTGACAGGAACACCAGGTCGCCGGCGGAACGTTCGATGTTATGGGCCATCTCTTCCTGCTCGCGGAGGAATCCTACCCGGATGTTGGTGACAAGCACCGAGACGCACATTATTACCAGGATAATCCCAAAAAACAGCATATTAAGCAAAAATGTAGTCCTGATTTTCACCTGTACTCCTTCTAGCGGATAATATTTACGGACTGGGGTTTTATTTTTTTCAACTCATGTTCGTGAATGTAATCCATAAAATTGGGGACTTCATTAATCGGAGTCAGTCTGTTCTCGATCATCCACCTGGCCTGGTCTTCCATTGCTACTACAAGCGACTGGTCCAACGAGAGTGTCAATTCATGATCCGGCCAGATCATGTTTATATACGCATCATTATAATTGAGCCGGGTTTTTATCATGTTTTTGGCCTGCGTGTTGTTGTTAACAACGAACTCCTCCGCCCGGGAGAGTGCTGTTATAAGGTGTGCCGCCAGGCCGGGATGAAGCCTTATCCATTCTTCCCCCGCCGTCACCAGGCAGAACGCCGGTTGGTCATTATGGATCGAGCGGACCTCAATTTTATCGCCAAAGTGCTCCACAAGCGCCATCACATTCGGCTGCCAGACCACCACCGCATCGACACCGCCTCCGCTTAAAGCGGCAACCGCCTCCGGTGCCTGGACATCGACGATATGCAGCTTTTTCTCATCAACATGGTGCAATACCAGGTACCTGCTCAGGTTGAACCGGGCCTGGGTCTCCAGCGGAACCCCGATTTTTTTATTCTCCAGGTCTCCGACATCCTTGATCCCCCGGTCTTTTCTCCACACCAGGTATTGGTGCATGAACTTGTCGATACTTGCCAGTATCTGTAACTTTTTCCCGGCGAACACCTGCCTGACCACAACATACTCCGTTGCGGTCGCCAGATCCGCTTCACCCTTCAGCATGCCCCTGACCGCGGCCGCACCGGACGCGTAATTGTTTTTGACAATCAGGCGAATGCCATTGTCCCGGAAATAACGGTTACTGAGGGCAATATACACCAAGGAGTTGACCGGTGTTTTTTCTATACCGATGGTGACCGTCGCCTCCGGCGGGGTACAGGAATAAAATCCAAGTGAGGTCAAAATGAACACAAAAAAACATGTTAAAAAGAAGCCCAATCTTTGCATAACCGATAGTATATAAAGTATAATCCTTGTCCC
>Ga0315536_1000496_pt1 | contig 19575 bp, 18 predicted proteins | sample SalMarSW160230MG_FD_203093 | JGI IMG/M metagenome (GOLD analysis project Ga0315536, IMG submission 203093) | Salt marsh sediment microbial communities from the Plum Island Ecosystem LTER, Massachusetts, United States - Salt Marsh Sediment SW1602-30 ...
CTCGAGCGTTGGGTCGAGCATATTTTCGCCAGCATCGAGGGTGATTGTTTCGAAGTGCTCGATCATGCGCGCCAGCGCATCCGGCCGGCGGTTGAAGATCAAATCCTCGGCCAGTTCGCGCTCCTCGTCCGGAATTTCGGCGTAAGGCGTGATGTGGGCCGGGTTGACGATTGCCATGTCAAGGCCGGCTGCCACGCAGTGGTAAAGCATGACGCTGTTCAACACCGGTCGAGCGGCCGGGCTGAGGCCGAAGGACACATTTGAGACGCCGAGCGAAGTCAGCACGCCGGGCAATTCGGCCTTGATGCGGCGGATTCCCTCGATCGTTTCGCTGGCCGAATCGATGAACTCTGCATCGCCGGTGGCAAGCGTGAAGGTCAGCGCGTCGAAAATCAAGTCCTCCGGTTTCATGCCGTATTCGTCGACGCAGATCTCGAAAATGCGGCGGGCGATTTCGAGCTTGCGGTCGGAGGTCTTGGCCATGCCGCTTTCGTCGATGGTCAGTGCGATCACGGCTGCGCCGTGCTCGAGCGCCAGCGGCAGCACGCTTTCGATCTTCTGCCGGCCGGATTCGAGGTTGATCGAATTCAGCATGCTGCGGCCGGGGTTGGCTTTGAGCGCGGCGGCCATAACTTCCGGCTCGGTCGTATCGATGACGAGCGGGGCTTCGACGCTGAGCGCCAGGCGGTGGACAACCTCGGACATCATCTCGGCTTCGTCGGCCCGCTCGGTGAGGGCCACGCACAGGTCGAGCACGTGTGCACCGCTGTCGACCTGGTCGCGAGCCAGCTCGACGATGGCATCGTAGTCCTCGGCCAGCAGCAGGCGCTTAGCCTTGCGTGAGCCCTGAGTATTAATGCGCTCGCCGATCAGCAGCGGGCGCGGTTCCTGCCGCATTGGAACGGCTCGCACCGCGGAACTGAGATGAGGGTCGCGCGAGGAAGGGCGGGGTGGATGGGCGCGGCCGTGAAGCGCTTCCACCAGCGGGCGCAGGTGTTCGGGTGTGGTGCCGCAGCAGCCGCCCACGATGCTCACCTGGTGCTGCTCAACGAAGTCAAGCATATCGTCCACAAAGGGTCCGGGGCCAAGCGGGTAGACCGCCTGGCCGTCGACGTTGAGCGGCAGGCCGGCGTTTGGAATGCAGGATACCGGCAGCGTGGCGTGCTCGCCGAGGTAGCGGATTGGTTCGCGCATGTGTTCCGGCCCCGTCGAGCAGTTCAGGCCAACAACGTCGATCGGGAGCCGCTCGAGCGTATGCCAGGCGGCAGCGACGTCCGTGCCGAGCAGCATTCGCCCGCTGGTATCAAGCGTGACCTGGGCCTGGATCGGTAGCCATACCCCGCTTGACTCGAAGGCAAGTTGGAAACCGTGGATGGCCGCTTTCACCTCCAGCATGTCCTGCGAAGTCTCGATCAGCAGCAGGTCGACCCCGCCTTCGATCAAGCCGAGTGCCTGCTCGCGAAAGATGTCAGCCAGTTCATCGAAGCCGATATTTGAAAGATCGGGATCGTCGGCCGAGGGCAGCTTTCCGCTTGGCCCGACCGATCCGGCCACGAAGCGCGGCGCTTCAGGCGTGCTGTATTCGTCCGCCAGGCGGCGGCCGAGTGTGGCCGCGGCATGGTTGATCTCGTGAACCTGATCGGCGAGCCCGAAGTCGGCCAGCGTGATCCGGTTGGAGCGGAAGGTATTGGTCTCAATCACATCCACTCCTACATCGAGGAAAGAGCGGTGGACCCCCTCGACCGCCTCGGGTTTGCTGATGACAAGATAGTCGTTGCAGCCGGCGAGACGCTCACCGCCGAAATCCTCCGGGCTGAGCTCGAGCGCCTGCAGGCTGGTGCCCATCGCGCCATCGTACACCAGCACGCGCTGGGAGAGGGCGTCAAGATAAGCCCGGTTGGTATAGCGTCGTTCTTTCAAGGTCGCTTCCACCTTTGCGTCATTACGGCGTGCTCGAGGCAAACAAAATAACCTCTTCCTGGAGAAGAGGCCCGAGATGTACGTTGACATCTGGCTCTCATCTCCCAGAAGCACACCGGAGTGTCTTCTGCCGGACTTGGCACCTGCCAGCGCCAATCGTTCTGCGCTGATGGTTGCCGAGGCTTCAAAGGGCCGGTCCCTCCGCCTCTCTCGATGAGTGCGTGGTTGCCTTGCGGCACCCGCTGCAATCTAGACTTAGGTTGTCAGTTTACCATGCCTCGAAAAGGGCTGTCAATTGAAGCTTGTAAGCCGTCCTTTTCCATGATATTCTAGTACTAGAATATCATGGGTAATCAAATTGGACTCACCCCGGCCGAGCTAGCCTTGCTGAGCCTGGTCGCCGAACAGGACCGCTATGGCTACGAGATCGAAGGTGTGATCGAGGCGCGCGGCATGCGCAACTGGACCGAGGTCGGCTTCTCCTCGATCTACTACCTGCTGCGTAAGCTCGAGCGCAAGGGGCTGGTCCGGGGTGAGGAAAAGCCGCATCGTGGGGCCGGGAAGACGCGTGTCGTCTACTCCATCCTGCCGGAGGGAAGCCGGGCGCTCAGGAGCGGGGTGCACGAGGCGCTTGCCAACCCGCAGCCAGCTCCACCGGTATTTCTGCTGGGACTGGCAAACCTGCCGCTTCTTGAGCGAGACCAGGTGCTGGAAGACCTCGACCGCTATCTGACCGGGCTCGACCTGCGTGAGCAGTCCTGGTTGGAAGACCGCCGCCAGCTCGGGGAACTGCCTTACTTCGTGCAGGGGATGTTCGAATACAGCCAGGCGCTGCTGGACGCCGAACGAGAGTGGGTACGCACATTTCGTGCGCGACTGGAGGAAGAAAATGGAGAAGACAGATCTCAAGCGTAATTGGAAACCGTTCTACAACCCTGGCCGCAAGGACTTCGAAATTGTCGATGTGCCCGAGTTCACCTTCCTGATGATTGACGGAGAGGGCAATCCGAATACCGCCCAGAGCTATGTGGATGCAATCCAGGCATTGTACGCCGTAGCTTACGGCTTGAAGTTCAGCTGCAAGACGCAGCTCAAGAAGGACTTCGTCGTCGCACCGCTGGAGGGCCTGTGGTGGGCGGATTCGCCTGACGCGTTCCACCGCAAGCTGGATAAAGATAGCTGGAAGTGGACGGCTATGATCCACCTGCCGGAGTGGATCACTCCTGAGCTCTACGCCACGGTGGTTGAACAGGCTGGAACCAAGAAAGACCTGCCGGCGCTGCCTCTCATGCGGCTGGAGACCTATTGTGAGGGTCTTTCGGTGCAGATCCTGCACATCGGACCCTACGCTGAGGAGGGACCGACGCTGCTCAAGCTGCACGAGGAATTTCTGCCGGCCAACAGCCTGGTCGAAGCGGGAAGACACCATGAGATCTACCTGAGCGACCCGCGCCGGACGGCGCCCGACAAGTTGAAGACGGTCCTGCGCCAGCCGGTACGTCGCATCGACTAAGGGCGGCTCTGCTACAATAGCGCCGTGGGCAAGCTTTACCTCGTCGCAACGCCAATTGGCAATCTGGAAGACATAACGCTGCGAGCGCTGCGCATCCTGCGCGAGGTGCCGTTGATCGCGGCCGAGGATACGCGCCGCACTCGAAAGCTGCTGGCAAAATACGAGATCAACACCCCCACCATCAGTTATCACGAACATAACAAGGAAGAGCGCGAGGATGCACTGCTCAAGGCGCTCGCCTCGGGCGACGTAGCGCTGGTCTCCGACGCAGGAACGCCCGGGCTTTCCGACCCCGGCTATGAACTGGTGGGGAGCGCCATTCAGCATGGCATCGAGGTCATCCCGGTGCCCGGACCGGCGGCGCCAGTGGCGGCGTTGATCGCCTCGGGTCTGCCGACCGACAGCTTCGTATTTCTCGGTTATGTGCCTCGCAAGACTGCCGAACGGCGGGCACTGTTCGAAAGCCTGCGGGGTGAGGCGCGAACCGTAATTCTTTTCGAAGTACCGCACCGGGTTCGGGCTTGCCTGGTTGAGATGGAAACCATCCTGGGCGGCGAGCGCCCGATAGCGGTTGCACGCGAGCTGACCAAGATCCACGAACAATTCCTGCGTGGATCGATTGCTGAAGTACGGCAGGCGATCACGGCCGGGTCCCCGCGCGGGGAATATACCCTGCTGCTCGGGCCGCCACTAGCGGAGGCAGCATGGCCCGAGCGGAAAGTGCGCGACCGCCTGCAGGAGGTTGTCAAACAGGGGCTGAGCCATGCCGACGCTGCCCGCAAGGTGGCCGAGGAAAGTGGATGGCCGAGGAACGATGTTTACCGCCTGGGTCTGGAGGGAACATGAAACTGGACGATCTAGATCATTTCAAAGCCTGTGATCCGGCCGGGATGCTGGCTGAGATCGAGGCACTGCCCGGTCAGTTGGAGCAAGCCTGGCAGCTGGGGCAACGGCTGCCGCTGGGGGATATCTCCGGTGTGCGCCAGGTCGTCCTGGCCGGGATGGGCGGTTCGGCGATTGGCGCCGACCTGCTCGCCGCCTACGCCGCGCCCATGGCGAGCGCGCCCTTCCTCGTTTGGCGGGATTACGATTTGCCAGCTTACGCCCTAAATCAAGACACGTTGGTCGTGGCCTGCTCACATTCCGGTAATACGGAAGAAACACTCTCGGCCTTCGAGATGGCGCTCGATGCGAATGTGCCCTGTATTGCGGTTTCAACCGGCGGAAAGCTGGGCGAAACCGCCCGCGCTGCCAGCAGGCCATTCTGGCAGTTCAAGCACGATGGCCAGCCGCGTGCGGCGGTCGGTTTTTCGTTCGGCCTGCTCCTTGCGCTAACGGCCAGGCTGGGATTGCTGCCGGATCCAGAGAGCGAACTGCTGTCTGCGCTGGCAGCGATGAGCTCCCAGCAGGAACGAATCCGGGCTGACTCGCCTGTCAGCGACAATCCGGCCAAACGAATGGCCGGGCAGCTGGTCGGACGCTGGCCGACGATCCTGGGCGCGGGCATTCTCGCCCCAGTTGCGCGCCGCTGGCGAACGCAGATTGCGGAATTAGCGAAGGCGCTGGCTCAGTTTGAAGCGCTGCCGGAGGCGGACCACAACATGGTTGCCGGCGTGATGCAGCCGGAGGCTGTTTTCGGCAGCACGATGGTGCTCTTTCTGCAGGGATCTAGCACGGATGAGCGCAACCAGCGCCGAGTTGAGGTCACCCGCTCGGTGCTGATGGTGGAAGGCTTTAACACCGATGTGGTTAATTCCGAAGGCGAAACACGATTGGCGCAGCAGTGGACCAGCCTACATTTTGGTGATTACACGGCCTACTACCTGGCAATGGCCTACGGCATCGACCCGACGCCGGTCGATGCGATCGAGGATCTGAAATGTCAATTGGGATGATCGCCGTGGACCAGAATGCATCAGCAACCCGATTCCTGGTTCGATAGCCGTCCCGGTCCGGCAGGTATAATCCTGGCACCATGCTGAAACTCCTGGCCCGTATTCCCCCGCTCGCGTTGATTGTGGTAGGTTTTTTAATCGGCCTGCTCCTGGCTGCAGTTCTGCTGGCACCGAACGTCAACGAGGTACGGCCGGAAGACGGCGCGCTGGCGATTCCCTCCACTTCCACCATTCACCTTCGTTTCAATCGCCCCATGAACCATGACTCAGTGGAAGCGCATTTCTCGACCGACCCCGCGCTGGCGGGCCAATTCAGTTGGGAGGGAGATGAGCTGGTTTTTACGCCAGGCGGACCCTGGCCGGCGAATACCGGGGTCACGGTTCGGCTGCGTGCAGGTGCGCTCGCCCGATTTCCTGTGCCCACGATGCGCTCGAGAGTCTGGCGTTTCCAGGTCGGTCCGCCACGCGTACTGTACCTCTGGCCGGCAGATGGCCCTGCCAACCTCTACACCATCGTGCCGGGTGCGAATACGGGCGCCATCCAGTTGACTTTTTATGAGACAGGCGTTCTCGACTACAGCCTCTCGGCCAGTGGAACGCAGGTCGCCTTCAGCATGACCGCGGAAAGCGGCCAGCAGAACCTGTATACGCTGGATTTGATCACAGGCGAGGAAGTACTGATCCATGAATGTACCGGAGAGGTGCGCTGCAGCACTCCAGCCCTTTCGCCGGACGACAGGTGGCTGGCCTTTACCGAGCAGAGCTTCAACATCGGCAGCGGAGGCCGGACAATGCCCGAGAGCTCCCGGGTCTGGGCGCTGGCATTGACGGGGGATTCAATCCTGCTTCCGGTCAGCCCCTCCGATCATGATGCGCGCGACCCGGCGTGGTCGCCGCAGGGTTGGCTGACGTATTACGATGAGCAGTTGAAAGCGACCGCGCTGCTCACCTTTGATCAAGGGCCAGCCCCGTCGCCCTTTACTTATGTCCCCAACAGCCTGGGTGCCGTTGGGAGCTGGTCTCCAGACGGCACGCGCCTCGTTTACCCAGAGATCGTTTTATTGCCTCCGGCGGGTGATGAGGGCGAAGCGCCGAACGATGCGGGATATTACAGCCACCTGTATCAAACCGATGTGACGACCGGCGGAACGCAGGACATCTCCCCCGGGGATTCGGTGCAGGTGGAGGACGCCTCGCCCGTCTTCAGCCCGAATGGCGAACAACTCGCCTTCGCTCGAAAATACCTGGATTCAGCCCGCTGGACTCCCGGCCGGCAGCTATGGTTGTCCGATCTCGCCGGTAACAGCAGCCGGATGCTCACCGCTCAACCCAATTACACGTATTCGTCGATAAGCTGGAACCCCGACTCTGTACATCTGGCCTACATGCGGCGTGATTCTTCGAACCTAGCGCATGAACCTGAAATCTGGTGGCTGGATTTGGACACGATGGAGGCCGCCCTGCTCGTGTCAGGAGGTTATTTACCGCAGTGGATTCCGTAGCCCGCGTGAACGATCCCGCTCCCGTATTTGAACTCGAGGACCTGGATGGTGAGCTGCACAACCCGGCCCAGGCGCATGGCAGACTGCTCGTGCTGAACTTCTGGTCGGCCGAATGCCCATGGTCAGAGCGTGCAGATGAACAACTCCAGATGCTGCGCAGGGAATGGGGTGACAGGGTGGATCTGTGGGCGATTGCCTCAAACGAGAATGAAGATCGGGATAATTTGCGTGAGGCAGCCGAGGCGCGCGGCCTGACGGTTGTCCTTCACGATGAAAGTCACGCCGTGGCTGACCTGTACGGTGCGCAAACGACTCCTCATTTCTTCGTCATCGATCGGAAGGGGATTCTGCGCTACATGGGAGCCCTGGATGACACGACCTTCCGGAAACGTGAGCCAGAACAGCACTACCTCGGCGCCGCAATCCGGGCTTTGCTCGCGGGAGCCCTGCCAGACCCTCAGGAGACCCCGGGCTACGGCTGTACGATTGTCCGGCACCAACTCTAGGTATCCGCAGTAGGTTGCTTCCGGATACCCGGTGGCAGTCGGGAGGTCGTATGAGCCAACCGGTAAACCTATCGCTTCGCAGCGCTTCCGGCGGGCTGCTGGTCCACAAGTATTTTCCCGGGGACGGCGAGGTGGACTCACTGCTGGTCACATTGCCCGGGGATCATTATGGTGTGGATGGACCGCTGCTGTACTACCCGAGGTTGACCTTGCGTGAGGCTGGCTGGAGCACGCTCGCCCTCACCTACAGCTACCAGGCAGCCGGTGAACCGTTCACGCTCTCGGCGCTGCCGGATATGGTCGAGGAAGTGTCGGCGGCGCTGAAAGAGGTTCTCGGGATGAGCCGCAAGGGCCGGGTGGCGCTGGTTGGGAAGTCACTTGGGGCGGCCTTGATCGCCACGCTGGCCTCAACGATGCCAGCGCTCGAGAACGCCCGCATGGTCTACCTGACACCCCCGCTTTACGTACCGCTTTTTGCCCCCGCATTTCTTGAAACCCGGCAGGAATCGCTGATCGTGGTCGGCACCGCGGACCGTTTCTACGATCGTGATACGCTCGAGAGCATGCGCTCTGGACGACCTTTTGAATTGATAGAGATAGCAAACGCCGACCACAGCCTGAACGTCGAAAGTAATCTGGATGGCACGTTCTCTGCTCTTAAACGGGCCGTTGCTGGGGTTATAACTTTTCTTACAGGCTGAAATCCATGGGGGGACAGTCGTCGGTGCGTAGATCAACCCACTCGATCTTTAGCGCGCGCACCAGATCCTCGCGAGTTAAGATAATTCCGGCGTTCCGGATTCCCGCCCCGAGCGATACAACTTCCAGCTGTTGCAGGCATGGATCGGCCAGGATCCTGAGTTCATGCTGCAGGCCGAAGGGCGAGACTGCTCCCGGCTCGTAGCCGGTCACGCTGCGCACCTCATCCGCATCAGCGGTCGTCACGCGTGAGACGCCCAGGTAATGCCTCAACTTCGACCAATCGACCTGGCTTGGGCCCGGGACAAGTGCCATGAGATACTGCTGCCCTTCGAGGCGGAAAAGCAGCGACCGGACGATCTGCTCTGGCGAGAGCCCGCGCTCGCGCGCCGCCTGCTCGAGCGAACGGACCGGCTGCTGGTGAAGGAAAAGGCGGTAAGGAATTCCGGCGGCATCCAGCGCAAGGGTGACAGGCGTTGAAGTGGTCATCATGATCAAATTCTAACGCATCCGCCGCGTGCTGGTCCGCAATGTCTCAGGGCAGCATGCCTGAACTTGAATCGGACAGGATCCTGCCGGTGGCAAAATCCGAACGCTTCTTGAACCCAAATATTCTTCCGGTACAATTCCAACTCGGAACCACTATGAGAAAGTACGATTGGCATCTACGAATTAACTGCGGCGGTAGACCATGGCCGTCGAGCGCCGGACGATATCATGAGGTCAGTGTGAAAACGATCGCGTGTTTCGACTTTGATTTCGCCGTCGAAGCGTGATTGCACCTACGAGAGAGGAGCACCAGCATGGCAGCACAACTCACTCCTCCGGTTGATGACCGGGATCACCTGCGCGGGCCGTCTGAAGCTGCCGTTATCTTCCTGGAGTACGGCGATTATGAGTGCCCGCATTGTCTGCAAGCCCAGGGCATAGTGCGCGAGCTGCAGGAGCGATTGGGCGATCGCTTTTCCTATGTCTTCCGTCATTTTCCGGTTCGGACCTCGCATGTGCACGCACAGCATGCGGCAGAAGCAGCAGAAGCAGCCGCGGCACAGGGCAAGTTCTGGGAGATGCACGACATGCTCTTCGCCAACCAGGATGAGCTGGATGACGACGCGCTCATTCGATACGCCGGCCAGATCGGCCTCGACGTCGAGCGCTTCAAACGCGACCTTCGGGAGCACGTATATGCCGATCAGGTCAACGAGGATTTTCGAAGCGGCATGCGGAGCGGCGTGAACGGCACGCCGACCTTTTACGTCAACGGTGAACGCTACGACGGGCCTTGGGACGTCGAATCGCTTGAGGAGGAGATCGAGCGCCCGCTGGGTGTCCAGGTTCGCAGCCTCTTTCAGCGCTTTGCCAGGCTACAGGCTTCGGGCGGCATCCTGCTCCTGCTGGCTTCGGTCATTGCACTCATCTGGGCTAACAGCGGCCAGGCGGAAAGTTACTTCCGGCTGCTGAATATGGATCTGGCAATCACCTTTGGCGGGGGAGGGCTGACCGAACATTTAATCCACTGGATCAACGACGGCCTGATGGCGCTCTTTTTCTTCATCGTTGGCTTGGAGATCAAGCGTGAGGTGACCATTGGAGAGCTGGCTTCGCCACGCCGGGCGGCACTTCCTTTGATAGCCGCCCTTGGAGGAATGATCGGGCCAGCCTTGATCTACAGCGCGCTGAACTTCAATACAGCCAATATCGTCGGTTGGGCGGTCCCAATGGCGACCGACATCGCCTTCATGCTGGGCTTGATGGCGCTGCTAGGAAGGCGGGTCCCATTTTCGTTACGGGTCTTCTTCACGGCGCTGGCGATCGGCGACGATCTGGGCGCCGTACTTGTCCTGGCGATCTTCTACTCCTCGGGCATTGCCTGGTCGGCGTTAGGCGTGGCGGCGGTGATCGTCCTGATCTTGGTGGCATTGAACGCGCTTGGCGTCCGAAATCCGCTGCCGTACGCCCTGCTCGGCATCGTGCTGTGGGTCGCATTCCTGCAGTCTGGGCTGCACGCGACCATTGCGGGCGTGATCCTGGCGCTGACGATCCCGGCTCGCACGCGCGCACGAGCTGAAGCCTTTATGGCACAGTGCATCGCAATCCTCGGGGGTGTTGAACCCGAACTGCCTCAGGAGCAGATCCAACTAAATGACCAGCGCCAGGCTGCCGCACACGCGCTGGAAGCCATCGCCGAGCGTATGCAATCGCCGGCACAGCGCCTGGAGCATGCGCTCACACCTTGGGCGACTTACTTCGTGCTGCCGGTCTTCGCCCTGGCGAACGCCGGCGTCTCGCTCTCTGGCGGCCTGGGAGAAATGCTTGGCAGCCGTGTTGCGCTCGGTGTGATTCTCGGTCTCTTCATCGGGAAACCCCTAGGGATCACACTCTTCGCCTGGCTGGCGGTTCGTCTTGGAATCGGAGAAATGCCGGCGCGAGTGGAGTGGCGTCAGTTGATCGGCGCCACCTTTCTGGCCGGGATCGGGTTCACGATGGCGCTGTTCATCGGCAACGCCGCTTTCGAGGACCCCGCCACGCTGGACGCCGCAAAATTGGGAATCCTGGCTGCATCGCTGCTGTCGGGCATCTTGGGTTTTGGTCTGCTGAGCCTGACCAGCAGTGTCCGTGATCGGCACACCGATCTCGAGAGTGCACCGGCCTCAGCCTGAGGCTAGCAAGCCAGTCCCGTCCACACCCTTCGAGGCCAACCTCTCCCGGGTAAGAGACGTGAGATTCAGGTCAAATCTTTGCTATAATTTGGCTGCCGCTTGGATCGGGCCACGACCAAGACGGCAGCCGAGCTGCATTGCCTCGCGTCCCGCCCCAGGCCCGGGCGGGTCTTTGATTCGAGGGCCAGAGCGCATCTCACTCGCAGGAGGAGATAGCCATGTCAACAGAACCTACTCCCCGACCCGAACCCAGGGTCACCACGCAAACTTTCCGCGATAAGAAAGCCCGCCACGAGCCGATCACAATGCTCACCGCCTACGATTACGGCACGGCGGCAGCCATCGACCGGGCTGGGATCGATTCGATCCTGGTCGGAGATTCGCTGGGCATGGTCGTGCTGGGATATGAGACCACCCTGCCAGTCACGATGGATGACATGCTGCATCACTGCCGGGCGGTGGCGCGCGGCGCGCACCGGGCACTGCTGATTGGCGATATGCCTTTCATGTCTTATCAAGCTTCGACCGCCGATGCCGTGCGCAATGCGGGCCGCTTCCTGCAGGAAGCCGGGATGGATGCCGTCAAGCTTGAGGGAGGTCATGAACGAGCCGAGGCGGTGGCGGCGATCGTCTCGGCCGGCATTCCGGTTGTTGGGCATCTCGGATTGACGCCCCAATCGGTTCATCAACTTGGTGGTTTTCGCGCCCAGGGCCGTTCACCGGATGCTGCGCTGCGGCTGCTTGCTGACGCGCAGGAACTTCAAGATGCCGGATGTTTCGCCTTGGTGCTCGAGTCGATTCCCAGCCGGCTGGGCGCGCTCGTCACGCAGAAGCTCGACATCCCGACCATCGGCATTGGCGCTGGACCCGACTGCGATGGACAGGTCCTGGTTACCCATGACCTGCTGGGGATGTTTGACCGCTTCACGCCGCGCTTTGTCAAGCAGTATGCGCAATTCCACCAGCTCATGCAGCAGGCTTTTACTGCCTACAGCGAGGATGTTCAGCTGGGCCGCTTCCCGGCGAGTGAACATACCTTCAGCATGAGTGACGAAGCCTGGGAAGCGCTGGGCAGTGCACTTGAAGAAGGCACAGGAGACGCATGAAATCCGACTCGATCCTGATCCTGGGTACGGGGGCGATGGCGTGCTTCTTTGGAGCCCGCCTGGCGGATGTTGCGCAGGTCACGCTGCTGGGTTCCTGGGAAGATGGCTTGAATGCGCTGCAGTCGGATGGGATCCAGTTGATCGAGCCCGATGGTTCGCTGCGCCAGGCACGCGTGCAGGTTGCGCGCGAGGTCGAGCCCTGCCGTGGTGCGGCGCTGGCGCTCGTATTGGTTAAGTCGTGGCAGACGGACCGGGCTGCGGAGCAACTCGCCCGCTGCTTGCTGCCTGACGGGCTGGCGTTAACGCTGCAGAATGGTCTTGGAAATCTCGAGATCCTGGCCGGGACGATCGGCGCTGAGCGTGCAGCTCTGGGCGTGACCACCTGCGGAGCGACACTGCTTGGCCCCGCACATGTACGAGTTGGCGGCCTCGGCCCCACCTATCTGGCGCCTCATCCCGGATTAGACCGGCTGACAGGCCTGCTTGAGTCGGCCGGCTTCGAGATCCAGCGGGTCGATGATGTAATTAGCCTGCAGTGGAGCAAACTTGCGGTCAACACCGGCATCAACCCGGTCAGTGCGCTGCTCGAAGTAACCAACGGCGCTCTGCGTGAGCTGCCCGGCCTGGAAGACGTCATGCGCACGGCAGTTGAAGAGACGGCGGCGGTCGCCAGCGCACGCGGTGTGAGGCTGGCTTTTACTGACCCGGTGGGTGAAACGCTTGCGGTTGCAGAGCGGACAGGAGCGAACCTCTCCTCCATGCTGCAGGACATCCGCAGAGGCGCCCCGACGGAGATCGACGCCATCTGCGGAGCGGTGGTTCGTGAAGGTGAAAGCCTAGGTGTTGATACGCCCGTCAACCGGGCGCTGTGGAATCTGGTCCGCGCTCGAGCGGCAAGAAAGGGTGCGATGCAAGCATGAAAGTCCTCAGTGAGCTGCAAGAACTACGGCAGGAGCGCGCCAGGCTGCCCGAACCTTTCGGGCTGGTGCCTACGATGGGTTTTCTTCACGAGGGTCATATGTCGCTCGTACGGGCAGCGAAGGATCGCTGCGCCAGCGTCGGTGTAAGCATCTATGTCAACCCGACCCAGTTCGGTCCGAACGAGGACCTGGAAGCCTACCCGCGCGACCTGGAGCGGGACCTGGCGATGCTGGAAGCGGAGGGCGTCGACCTGGTATGGACACCGACCGATGCGGAGCTTTATTCGCCCGGCGCGCAGACATGGGTAACGGTCGAAGAGCTGACACAGTTTCTGGAAGGCGCTCAGCGCCCCGGTCATTTTCGCGGCGTGACGACTGTCGTGGCGAAGCTGTTTCTTGCCTTTCAACCCCAGCAGGCGTTTTTCGGCCAGAAGGACGCCCAGCAGGCACGTGTGATCCAGCGCATGGTCACAGACCTGCTTTTCCCGGTCGAGGTGGTGGTCTGCCCGATCGTGCGTGAAGCGGACGGACTGGCGCTGTCGAGCCGCAATACCTACCTGACAGGACCGCAGCGGAAAGCAGCAACAGCCCTGTCGCGTTCGTTGCGTGCAGCGGTCGAGGCTTTTAAAGGGGGAGAGCGTGAAGCGGAAGAGCTGCGCAAGGTGATGGCAGCGGTCTTGGATGCCGAGCCGCTCGCCCAGCCGCAGTACGTTTCCGCTGCCGACCCGGACACGCTGGAGGAGCTGCATGGAGCGATCGACCGGGCTTTGTTTTCTATGGCGGTCTACGTTGGAAAGACGCGCCTGATTGATAATGCAATCGTAGGCGAAAGCGAGGGCTGACCACGATGCTGCTGGCAATCGATATCGGGAATACCAACATCACGCTCGGGTTATATGACGGGGATGAACTGGTTCAAGCCTGGCGTCTGGCCACGGTTCACGACCGGATGCCGGATGAGTACGGCTTGCAGCTTCTCGGCCTGCTTGAACATGCCGATCTCGGAGAGGAGGAAGTGAGCGCCGTAGCGCTGGCTTCGGTCGTCCCTCCTTTAACGGGGGCTTTCACACAGGCCTGTCGAAGTTACTTGAAGCTTGAGCCTTTCATTGTTGATGCCGGTGTAAAAACCGGTTTGAGCATACGCTACGAAGATCCAAAGCATGCCCTGGGTGCCGATCGCGTGGTCGATGCCGTGGCGGTCCTGCAGCTGTACGGGGGACCAGCCTGCGTTGTTGATTTCGGAACGGCCACCACCTTCGACGCGATCTCCGCCGAGGGCGAATACCTGGGCGGTGCGATCGCTCCCGGCATTGGGATCGCGGCTGATGCACTATTCCTGCGGACGGCCAAACTGCCGCGCGTCGATATCACCCGTCCGCCGGGCCCAATCGGTCGCAACACCGTGCATGCGATCCAATCCGGATTGCTCTTTGGCTACGTCGGGCTGGTTGAAGGCATGGTGGCGCGCTTTCGAAATGAGCTCGGCCCGACGATGAAGGTCATCGGCACCGGCGGCCTGGTAAGCCTGATCGCGGCCGAGACAGAGGCGATCGAAATCCAGGCCCCCTGGCTGACGCTGGATGGTCTCCGCATGATCTGGAATATGAACCAGACCGCGGAAGGCGCGTGAAGCGTTCATTCCGGTTCCGGTATCAACAATTCCAAACTCCTGTCTCAATTTCACATTTAACCGGGTGCGTGGTTTTATTTAATAGATGACCACAAACACAGCTTCAAACAAACCGGATTTCGCCCAGCTTGTCGATCAGTTTGGAAGGGAGATTTTCGCCTACCTCTTCCGACAGTTGGCTGGTGCGGTAGAGACCGAGGACTGCCTGCAGGAGACCTTCCTGCGCGCTTTTCGCGCCTACCACCGGATAAAGCCGGATTCAAACTACCGCGCCTGGCTGTACGCGATTGCCACGAACGTCGCCCGGACGCATTTCCGCCAACGACAGCGCCAGGGGGCTCACGAGCGGCCACTTGAGAACAGGGATCAAGCCGAGGGGAGCGAGCCGGCGAAGATCGTCGAAAGCAAGCTGGAGCTGGCCAGGGTCAGAAGGGCGGTTCAGTCGCTGCCCGAGAAGCAGCGTACGGCTCTCATCCTGCGTAAATATCAGGAGCTGAGCTATGCCGAGATTGGCGAAGTGATTGCATGCAGCCCTGACTCGGCCAGGGCCAACGTGTACCAGGCACTGCGCAGTCTGCGGTCGGTGCTGGACGTGGAGGGCATGGAGGTGGGGAATGGATAATTTGCGACGGTCGGCTTCCAGCGAGGAGGCGCGCTGGTTGGGTGACGAGGAAGGCGAATTGCAGCGTGACGAATTGCTGTCTGCACTTGACCAAATCTACTTGGCGCAGCCCGCTGCCCGTGTGGAGGCAGCGCTGGAGAAGACTGCCCTCACCCTGGAGGCCGAATCCGGGCGGATGCTCTATTACGATGAAGCCGATGCGCCGCTGGTGGGCAAGCTCTTCCTGGCACTGAGCAGTGCCGGGTTGTATGCTCTGACCTTCGGAGGATCCGAGGCTGCTTTCCTCGAGCGGCTAGAGAGGTCTGGCCGCCGGACCGTGATTCGCGATCCCGGACGGGTCCGGCCAGTTGCCGAAAAGATCCAGCGTTACCTGGCCGGTGTGTTGAGCTCGATTGATGTTCCGGTCGACATGAGCGGCATGACCGACTTTCAGCGCAAAGTACTGGGGGCAGTACGGGGCGTGCCGCGCGGCGAGTATGTCACCTACGGAGAGCTGGCGCAGCGCATCGGCCGGCCGCGCGCCGCGCGGGCTGTGGGCCGGGCGCTTGGCAGCAACCCGATCCCGATCGTCATCCCCAGCCACCGCGTGCTGGCCGCTGACGGTTCGCTGGGCGGCTATTCTGGACGCGGCGGGGTGCGCACCAAGCGGGCCTTGCTGCATTTGGAAGGTGCACTTTGAAAACAGCCTCAAGTTACACCAGCGATGGGTTGACCGCGCTTGAAGAGCGGGTCATACGCTGCCGGAAGTGCCCGCGCCTCGTAGCGTGGCGGCAGCAGGTCGCACGCGAGAAGCGGCGCGCCTATATGGATTGGGATTACTGGGGCAAACCCGTACCGGGTTTTGGCGATCCGCGGGCACGGCTGCTGATCGTCGGGCTGGCGCCGGGCGCACATGGCTCGAACCGTACCGGGCGCATGTTTACCGGCGATAGCTCAGGTGAAACGCTCTACCCGGCCCTCTTCCGGGCGGGTTTCGCCAACCAGAGCGCGGCAAGGAGCCGGGAGGATGGGCTTCAATTAAAGGATGCTTTCATCACCGCGTTGGCCCGCTGTGCACCGCCGAAGAACCGGCCGACGGCGGAGGAATTTGACAACTGCCGGCCCTATTTGAAGCGTGAAATCGAGCTGCTGCAGAATGTGCACGTCGTTTTGGCGCTGGGCCAGCTCGCGTTCGATGGCGTCCAGCGTACCTGGCGTGAGGATGGCTATGCTTTTCCACGGCTCCACTTCACACATGGAGCGTGGCATGATCTCGGTGCAGGGCTGCCGGTATTGGCCGCCAGCTACCACCCCAGCCGACAGAACACGAACACCGGCCGGCTGACCGAGGCGATGCTAGATGATGTCCTGGCAAGGGTCCAAATGCACTTTTACGATCGTGGTGACGCCCATGAGTGAGCGTGGAGCTGTGGCGCGAGGGGATGCACTGCCGGTCACCAGGCAGGGCTTGCTTAACCTGTTCACTGTGTACGTGGTGTGGGGCAGCACCTACCTGGCGATCAGGTTGGTCGTACGCCCGGGATCCGGGGTCCAACCCTTCACGCTCGGGTTTGGGCGCATGTTGATCGCTGGTGCAATCCTGCTGATCTGGGGTGCACTGCGGAATGGCCTTCAGCGACCGACGCTGTGTGAGCTGGCTGTGCTGGCCGGCTCTGGTCTGCTGCTCTGGACCGGTGCCAATGGCATGGTGGCCTGGGCCGAGCAGCGCATCGACTCTTCTTATGCAGCGGTGCTCATCGCCACCATCCCACTCTGGACGGTGGCCATCGAAGCCCTGCTCGACCGGAACCCGCCTTCGAAGCAAACCTGGCTGGCACTGCTGCTGGGTTTTTCGGGAACGATTGTTCTGTCGTTCCCGAGATTGAGCAGCTCCGATCCGGGGGATGCGCTCTCGCTCCTGCTGCTGATCCTGGCGCCGGTGATGTGGTCATTGGGGACTCTGCTCCAGCGTCGAAATCCAACCCGGATGCAGGGGCGAACTAGCGCTGGAATCCAGCTTATTTTTGCCGCGGCAGGATACGGGATCTTGATGCTTCTCGCCGGCGAGGCAATGCCAAAACCAACCCTTGAGGCGGCGCTGGCATGGTTATACCTGATCGTCTTTGGTTCGGTGATCGCCTTTACAGCCTATGTGCAGGTACTCCATCTGCTGCCCAGCAGCCTGGCGATGACCTATGCCTACGTCAACCCGGTGATCGCCGTGCTGCTCGGGGCTTGGCTGCTGCATGAGACACTCACCTTCACCACACTGGCCGGTGCCGCGCTTGTGCTGCTGGGTGTCGTCGGCGTGTTCCGGGCTCGGGCTATTACGCACTGATGTAATAGTTAAGCCATATGCAGAACAAGAAAGCCGTGGGCTTCTACCCCACGGCTTATACCATTCTGGGAAAGCGCGTTATCTATGCCTTCGCAGCGTCGAATCTCTTGACCTCCTCGATTCCCTTGGGGATGTTCACAAAGGGCAGCAGGATCAACCCCATCACGAAGAAGAAGATCAACGAAAGGATTGCCGGACGCAGGCTGCCGAATGCCTGGTTCACCAATCCGAATAGAAGAGGCCCGGTCCAGGACGTGCCGCGTTCGCTAACCTCGTAGAAGGAGTAGTACTCGGCTTCCTTCCCTTGCGGGATCAGCTGGGCAAAAAGGCTGCGGCTGATCGCCTGCGAACCTCCCATCACTATCGCGATAAATGCGCCCAGGATCCAGAACTGTAGTACGCGCGTTTCCCCCTGTAGCCCGAAGTAGGCATAGATCACCACGCCGGACCAGATCAACAAGCTGAGCAGGATCGAGTTCTTCGCACCCATCCGCCCGGCCAGCCTGCCCCACAGCAGCGCCCCGGCGAAGGCGACAAACTGGATCATCAGGATCACCTGGATCAGTGTGCCTTGATCGATTCCCAGCCCATCGCGGGAAATCGGTGCGGCCGCGAAGGTGGCCGAGACGGCGATGACAGTCTGAATGCCATCGTTGTACAGGAAGTAAGCCAGCAGGTACTTGAGCGTCTCGGGGAAGTTCTTCATCTCACGCAGGGTCGCCCCCAGTTGCTTGAAGCCGACCCGCAGGTAGGTCTGACCTTCCGGTAGCGGTCGACGGGCGCGCATGATCGGTAGACGAGCCCAGGTTAAGAAGGACCAACCCAGCCACCAGATCCCGGCCGAGGCCAGGTTGATGCGCACTGCCAGAGGTTCTGGAACACCCAACGACTCACTCGTAAGGTAAAAAGCCAGGTTCAGGACGAGCAGCAAGCCGCCGCCCAGATAGCCCATCGCCCAGCCGAACGAAGACACGCTGTCGCGCTGGTCTTCGCTGGCGATGTCCGGCAGATACGCGTTATAGAACACGATCGCCGCCCCAAAGGTCAGATTGGCGATGATGAACAGGATGCCGCCCAACCACCACAGCTGCGCCGTGACCAGGAATAAGCAGATCGTCGCAACAGCGCCCAACGTGGCGAACAAGCGCATCATCTGTTTGCGCAGGTGGGAATAGTCGGCGATCGCGCCCAGGATCGGCAGGAAGAGCACCTGCAATCCAACGGAAATCGAGACGCAGTACGGAAAGAACGAGTCCGGTGCGACCGGGATCCCCGCAAAACGAACCATATTGTCGCTGAAGCTCGCGGCAGCATCCGTCGCCAGTGAGGCCAGGTAAGGACCAAGGAAGACGGTCCCGACAGTGGTGCTGAAGGCTGAATTGGCCCAGTCGTACATTGCCCAGCCGCGAACAAGACGCTTGTGCTGGCGTTCGTCGACACCGCCCAGGGCGGCGCTCGTGGGTGCGGTCATCAGATCTCCTCCCGGTTGAGTTTGGCGAATTGATGAGCCCCGGTCATTGGGGGATGCGCAAGTGTATACCGAACGGCGCTAGGTGGAAATGGCGGCAGGAGAACCCAGGTGAACGACTGGACGAAGGACCTTAAATCAGGCTTCTAATCGGCGCTGATTCGCGACACGCCCAGGCATTGTCATGGACAATTGGCACCACGCTCAAGATCGACAACAAAGGTAGGTTCTTCTGTCCAGACTGTCATGATGGAGGGCAAGCTCAGCGTCTCATCGGGACAGACCATCGAGGCTGTTCCAGCGTTGGTACTGATGATGCCGAGTTGCAACTCGCTCTCCCCAACGATTTGAACGTGCAATTGAAGCGGATCAGTGAAGGGCATGCTGCATCCCTCGTCCGCGTGAATCTGCCCGGAGGTTGGGATAATCGCTTCGACCTCGTCACTGTCCTCAGGAATAGTAAACTCGAATTCCCCTTTTCCCTCGCCCGTATTACCAAAATCCGTCCAGGTTCCGGAGAGGTTGAGTGTTCCCAACCAGGGTCCTCGGATACCGCCACAGCTATGTGCCTCGCCCGTCATGGTTACCATACCGGAGACAGTGCGGCTGAAGCTGAAGGAAAACCCTTTGCATTCGTCGGGAGTTTCGCCCCCGAGAGCCTTCAGAGCCTTCGTGGCCTGGGACCAGGTGGCATCGTAGCGGGATTGGCCTGGCCCATAGGTATCGGGGACTCCCAGGAGGCTGGCGGTTTGAAAGGCCAGGAGCAGTTTTGTGATTTCGTCGTGTAGATCCTGAGGGTTGGATAGGCATGGATCGA